>ENA-UPTA01000453-UPTA01000453.1-activated-sludge-metagenome-genome-assembly--contig:-NODE-453-length-47646-cov-6.334937_pt1 | contig 47646 bp, 43 predicted proteins | sample MGYA00238184_ERZ773361 | MGnify/ENA primary metagenome ERZ773361 (study PRJEB29100, sample SAMN05720205) | activated sludge metagenome | isolation source: anaerobic digester from wastewater... | reverse complement strand
TCCGGCGGTTCAAAAAGGACATTGATTATTCCGAATACGGCGGCGCGCCGCTTCTGGGCGTCAACGGCGTCGTCATCATCGGCCACGGCAGGTCGAACGCGAAAGCGGTCAAGAACGCGATCCGTGTCGCCAAGGCCGAAGTGGAGAACCGGTTCACCGAAAAGCTCGTTGCCGCGATCGAATCCGAAAATGTCGTTTTATCCCATTCCGAAGCTTCTGATGTTTCAGGGGCGGGGCAGAAGGATTGACCAAAACCATGAAAAAAGTAGGTATTATAGGCGTCGGCAAGTATCTGCCTTCGAAGGTCCTGACCAACGCCGACCTTGAGAAGATGGTCGAAACGTCCGACGAATGGATCACGACCCGCACGGGCATCAAAGAGCGGCGCATTGTCGCACCGGATGAGGCGACGAGCGACCTGGCGGTCAATGCGGCGCGGCAGGCGCTCGATCAGGCGCAGATAAAGCCCGAGGACCTGGACCTGATCATCATAGCGACGATCACCCCCGATGTGCAGTTCCCGGCGACCGCCTGTTTTGTGCAGGCAAAGCTCGGCGCCAGGAACGCGATCTGTTTCGATATTTCCGCCGCCTGCGCGGGGTTTATTTATGCGCTTGCCGTTGCCGAAAAGTTCATTTCAGGGGGCGCGTGCAGGAACGCGCTTGTCGTCGGCGCGGAGGTATTGTCCCGCATCACCGATTGGAAGGACCGTTCGACCTGTGTTTTGTTCGGCGACGGCGCGGGCGCTGCCGTTCTGGGAGAAGTCCAGTCCGGCGGGATACTGTCCTCGTATATGGGGTGCGAAGGGCAATATACGGGATTATTGTATATGCCCGCAGGCGGTTCCCGTATCCCGTCATCCCAGCAGACGCTCGACGAGCGCCAGAATTATATCAAAATGGCGGGCAACGAGGTCTTCAAGATCGCGGTCATGTCAATGGTCGAGGCGGCGCAGACGGCGCTCAAGCAGGCGGGATTGAAATGCGCCGATATCAACTGGATCATTCCGCATCAGGCAAATCTTCGTATTATCGACGCGGTCTCCAAGCGGCTCGGGTTCGTCAACGCCCAGGTATACCTTAATATCGATAAATACGGCAATATGTCCTCTGCATCGACCGCGACCGCCATGGTCGAGGCCGCTCAGGAAGGCAAGATCAAAAAGGGCGATATTGTCGTGCTCGTGGCGTTCGGCGCAGGGCTCGTGCGCGGATCGGCGATCATCCAGTGGTAGATCCCGGTATGGAAAAGACGGCATTTTTATTCGCAGGCCAGGGAAGCCAGTACAGCGGCATGGGCAAGGATCTCTATGACTCTTTCCCTGAAAGCAGGGCCGTTATCGACGAGGCGTGCGACGCGCTCGGGTTCGACCTGAAAAAGGCCATGTTCGAAGGCCCTGACAGCGCGTTAAAGCCGACGAATATCTCCCAGCCTGCCATCGTCACCATGACGATCGCGGCATACGAGGCGTTCAGGAAACGCCAGCCGGTCACGCCGTCATTCTGCGCGGGCTTAAGCCTTGGAGAATACAGCGCGTTGATCGCAGCAGGCAGCATAGATTTCAAGCAGGGTATTGCGCTTATCAAAAAGCGCGGGGAGATCATGGAAGCTGCGGCACGGGCTCATCCGGGTACCATGGCCGCGGTCCTGGAGCTTGATATCGAGAAACTCCGCGCGATCTGCCGGGATACAGGCGCAGAAATAGCCAATCTGAACTGCCCGGGCCAGGTTGTTATCACCGGCAATTCCGAGAGCGTTCGGAAGGCCCAGGATGCCTGCCAGCAGGCAGGGGCCAAACGGGTGATCCCTCTTGAGGTTTCAGGCGGTTTTCATTCTTCGCTGATGCGAGAGGCGTCTGTTAAGTTGCAGGAGGCTCTGGACAGGATCACCATACGCGACGCGCAGGTCCCGGTCATCGCAAATTTTACGGCGCAGCCCGAGCAGCAAAGCGTCCGGATCAAAGAGAACCTCGTAAAACAGATATATTCTTCCGTCCGCTGGGAAGAATCCATGAGATATGCGCTGGCACAGGGCGTGACCCGGTTCATCGAATTCGGACCCGGCAAAGTGCTCAAAGGCCTGATGCGCAGGATAGACCCGGCTGTGTCAGTCGCGAATGTTGAAAAAACGAAAGATATAGGAGGATAATGATGAGATTAGAGGGAAAAGTCGCCCTGGTTACCGGCGGCGCTCGGGGCATCGGCCGCGAGATCGCCATGACCCTTGCGGGCGAAGGGGCGGATATCGTTATCTGGGACGTCAATCAGGCTGATGCCATGAACACTTGCAAAGAGATAGAGTCATTAGGCAGGAAAACCCTTGCCGAGCAGGTAGATGTGACGAATTTCGAGATGGTCGAGACTGCTGTTAATAAAATTCTTGACAAATACGGCAAGCTTGATATATTAGTTAACAATGCAGGGATAACCAAGGACAATCTTTTGCTGAGGATGTCCCAGCAGGAGTGGGACGCGGTGCTGAGCGTGAACCTGAAAGGCACGTTCAACTGCACAAAGGCGGTTTTTCGCCCCATGAGCAAACAGCGTTCCGGCAGGATCGTCAACATCGCATCGATCATCGGCATTATCGGTAATTACGGGCAGGCGAATTATGCCGCATCGAAAGCAGGCATCATTGCCCTGACCAAGACGGCCGCGCGGGAGCTTGCGGCGCGCAATGTCACGGTCAACGCCATCGCTCCGGGGTTCATCCAGACCGAGATGACCGCTAAACTGCCGGAGGACGTCAAGGCGAAGATGATGTCCGCAATACCGATGGCGAAACTGGGAACGCCCAAAGACGTGGCGAATGCCTGTTTGTTCCTGGCCTCGAACGAGGCGGATTATATAACCGGCCAGACGATCGTCGTGGACGGTGGCATGGTGATGGTATAAATCAAGGAGGAAGAATGGCTGTTGAAGAGAAAGTGAAAGCGATCATTGCCGAGCAGTTAGGGGTCAAGCCCGAAGAAGTGGTGCCGGACGCGTCGTTTGTGGACGATCTGGGCGCCGATTCTCTTGATACCGTCGAACTGGTCATGGCATTCGAAGAGGAATTCGGCATCGAGATCCCTGATGAGGATGCGGAGAAGATCACAAAAGTCGCTGATGCAGTAAAGTATATCGACGAGAAGACCGCGAATAAATAAAGATTCATGCGTCGTTTAATATAAACATATGCCCCCCTTGACCGGTTAAACGCGATAAGGGGGGGCAAAATGTTAATGGTTTCGTATGGAAAAACGTGTTGTCGTTACAGGGTTAGGGCTCATATCCTCGCTCGGAAACAGCGTCGAGGCGAACTGGAAGGCTTTATGCGAAGGGGTTTCGGGCATCGGGCCGCTGCAGACGTTTGACGTTTCCGCGTATGATGCGCGGATCGCATCCGAAGTGAAAGGGTTCGATCCGCTTGCCTTCGGCATGTCTGCCAAGGACGCCAAACGCTTTGAAAAATTCGTGCAGTATGCGCTTGCATCCACAAAACAGGCGATCGTTGATTCCGGCCTGGATGCGGAGAAAGAGGACCGGGAGCGCATCGGCGTCATCGTCGGCTCAGGCATCGGGAGTCTGCGGATCATAGAGGAAGAATACGAGGTTGTCCTGAAAAAAGGGCCGTCGCGGATATCGCCTTTTTTGATCCCGAGCCTTATTGTGAACGAGGCGGCGGGCCATATCGCCATAACCTATGGTTTAATGGGCCCGAACGCATGCGTAACGACCGCGTGCGCGTCAGGCTCGCATGCGCTCGGCGATGCCTTGCGGGTCATCCAGCGGGGAGACGCGGATGTCATGATATCCGGCGGCACCGAGAGCTGTATCACCAAGCTTGGCGTAGGCGGCTTCTGCGCCTTAAAGGCGCTCTCTACGAGGAATGACGCTCCGCAGAAAGCGTCCCGTCCTTTTGACCTTCAGCGCGACGGCTTTGTCATGGCTGAAGGATGCGGGATCGTCGTGCTTGAGTCTCTGGAGCATGCGCAGAAAAGGGGTGCGAAGATCTACGCGGAATTCGCCGGATACGGCGCATCGTGCGACGCGTACCACTCGACCGCGCCCGATCCCGAAGGCGTGGGCGCGTCTTTGGCGATCAAATGGGCATTGAAAGACGCCGGGGTAAATCCGGAACAGGTCGATTATATCAATGCCCACGGAACATCGACCAAACTGAACGATAAAGGCGAGACGCTCGCGATCAAGAAAGCGCTCGGCAGCCACGCGAAGAAAGTCATGGTCAGTTCTACCAAGTCCATGACCGGCCATATGCTCGGCGCAGCGGGCGGTTATGAGTTCGTCGTTTCGTGCCTTGCAGTAAAAGAAGATATCGCGCCGCCGACCACAAATTACGAGTTTCCCGATCCTGACTGCGACCTCGATTATGTCCCCAATACCGCACGCCGCACCCCGATCAACGTGGCTTTGTCGAATTCGCTCGGTTTCGGCGGCCATAACGCAACGCTGGCAGTAAAGAAGTTTACCGGAAAATAACCGGACCTATGCCGTATACTATAGCTGAAAAGATCCTGATGGCTCATGCCGGACTGAAACATGTCCGGCCCGGCGATTTTATCGAAGCCAATGTCGATATCGCGTTAGGCAACGATATTACCGCGCCTCTGGCCATTGAGGAGTTCCAAAAAGCGGGTTTTACGAAAGTCTTTGACCGCAAAAAGGTCGTGCTTGTGCCCGACCATTTCACCCCTGCCAAAGACCAGCGCAGCGCAAACCAGGCAAAGATACTGCAGACCTTTGCCCGCGAGCAGAAGATCACCCATTATTACGAGATCGGCTGTATGGGTATCGAACATGCGCTCCTGCCTGAAAAGGCGGTTGTCCTGCCCGGAGATCTGGTTATCGGCGCTGATTCCCACACGTGCACCTACGGCGCGCTTGGCTGCTATTCGACCGGCCTGGGTTCCACTGATCTTGCCCGCGCGTATGCCGACGGCAAATGCTGGTTCAAGGTGCCTGAATCCATCAAATTCATATATAAAGGAAAGCTCGGCAAATGGCTGAGCGGCAAGGACCTTATTTTATACACGATCGGCAGGATCGGCGTTGACGGCGCATTATATTGCGCAATGGAGTTCACCGGCCCGGTCATCGAAAAGCTCGATATGGACGGCAGGTTCTCCATGTCCAATATGGCTATTGAGGCAGGCGCGCGCGCAGGCATTATCGAGCCGGATGCCATTACGTGGGAATATGTGACAGCGGCTTTGAAAAATGAGAGATCGAAGATCAAGCCGGCGGCATTAAAAGCGCGTTCAAAGAAAATGTCATCGGATAAAGACGCGCATTATGCCCAAACATATGAGTGGGATATAAGTTCTCTTGAGCCGCAGGTTGCCTGTCCGCATCTGCCGAGCAATGTCAAGCCGGTGAGCGCGTTAAAAGATACGGTTCTTGATCAGGTTGTCATCGGGTCCTGCACCAACGGCAGGATCTCTGACCTGCGTGCAGCAGCGAAAATATTAAAGGGCAAAAAGGTCAAAGCGGGAATGCGCCTGATCGTGATCCCCGCGACGCAGAAGATCTATCGTGAGGCGATCGAAGAAGGGCTTGTTGAGATATTTATCAAAGCGGGAGGGATCGTCTCGACCCCGACCTGCGGCCCGTGCCTCGGCGGCCACGTCGGTATCCTGACCGAAGGCGAGACGTGCCTTGCGACGACGAACCGTAATTTTATCGGCCGCATGGGTTCTCCGAAATCGTTCGTATATTTGTCAAATCCTGTCGTTGCCGCAGCGTCGGCGGTGACCGGCAGGATCACGCATCCGCAAGAGGTCGCATGATCATCAAAGGGAAAGCGCATATATTAGGCGACGATATCAACACGGACGATATCATTGCAGCCAAGTATCTCGTGTCCACTGATCCGAAAGAGCTCGGCAGCCATTGCATGGAGTCGATAAAGCCGGATTTTGTCACATCCGTGCGCGAGGGGGATATCATTGTCGCAGGCAAGAATTTCGGGTGCGGCTCGTCAAGGGAGCACGCGCCTGTCGCGATCAAGGGCTGCGGCATCCGCGCGGTCCTGGCGCCGAGTTTTGCCGCCATATTCTTCCGCAATGCCATCAACATCGGACTGCCGTTCCTTGAATCCACCGAGGTGGATAAAATATCCGAGGGCGATGAGCTCGAGATAGACCTCGGCTCCGGGACCGTGCGCAATATCACCAAAAAGCAGACATATAAGACGCAGGCATTCCCTCCGTTTTTGCAGGAATTAGTTGCGCAGGGAGGGCTGATGAAATATATCCAGAAAAAATCCAAGGGAGCAAAACATGCATAAGATAGCGATCATACCCGGCGACGGCACCGGCCCTGAAGTCGTGGCAGAGGCGGTCAAGGTCCTGGATGCCGCGGGCAAAAAATTCGGATTTCAATATGAATCAAAGACCTTTGATTACGGCGGAGAACGCTATCTGAAGACCGGCAAGACCATTGACGATGACGATGTGCGCGCGTTAAAGCAGTATTCAGCGATCCTTCTGGGCGCGATCGGCCATCCCGATGTCAAGCCGGGCATCCTCGAAACGGGGATTTTGCTCAAACTTCGTTTTGCCCTTGACCAGTATATCAACCTGCGCCCGGTCAAGCTGTATGACGACCGGTTCTGCCCCTTGAAGGACAAGAAGCCGGCTGATATCGATTTCGTCGTCGTGCGCGAGAACTCCGAGGGGCTGTATAAAGGCATGGGCGAGTTCAAGGATAAGGGCACGAAAGATGAGCTGGCGATCCAGATCTCGTATAACACGCGCAAGGGCGTTGAGCGCTGCATCCGGTATGCGTTTGAATTGTGCAAGAAGCGCAATAAGAAAAAACAGCTGACGTTGTGCGGCAAGACCAATGTCCTGACCTTTGCCTGGGACCTGTGGGAACGGACATTCAACGAGGTCGCCAGAGAGTATCCGATGATCACCACCAATTACGTGCACGTCGATGCGACCACCATGTGGTTCGTCAAGAACCCGGAGTGGTTCGACGTGATCGTTACTGACAACCTGTTCGGCGATATCATCACGGATCTCGGCGCCATGATCCAGGGCGGCATGGGCATTGCCGCGGGCGGCAATATCAACCCGCAGGGCGTGTCGATGTTCGAGCCGATCGGCGGATCTGCTCCGAAATATACAGGCAAGAATGTCATCAATCCGCTCGCAGCGATCTGCGCGGCAGGCATGATGCTTGAACATCTGGGCGAAACAAAAGCGGCTAAATCGGTCGAGGCCGCGGTTATCGCCGTTGCGACGAAGAAACTGAAATCTCTTGCAGCAGGCAAAATGGGCTTTTCCACGACCGAAGTCGGCGACCTGGTCGTCAAGAACCTTTAAATAATAGGGGGCTAAAAACGGGGTCAGAATTATTTATTTTCAGATAGGTTTGATTGCGGGAAAATAAATAATTCTGACCCCGTGTTTAGCAGTCCCCTGCTTTCCCGGAGGATAGATATGATCAAGAAATCGAAGTATAATGTGGCGGTGGTTGGCGCCGGCGTTGTCGGCATAGAGATGCTGCGGTGCCTGAAGCGGTTTAATTTTCCCGTCGGAACTTTGAAAGTCCTGGCGCGGTCCGCCCGGCAGATCGACGTTGACGGGGATAAATATAATGTCGAGGCGATATCGCCTGATTCTTTCAAGGGCATGGATATCGCTTTGTTCGCCGGGACCGAAGGAGAGAAAGGTGCGGCAGTCACCTATGCGCGCGAAGCGGTGAAGAGAGGCGCAGTGGTCATTGATAACGGCGCTGACTTCCGCATGGACCCGAGTGTGCCGCTTATTGTCCCCGAAGTCAACGCAAAAGAGATCAAGAAACACAAAGGGATCATCGCCAATCCGAATTGTTCGACCGTGCAGATGGTCGTTGCGCTGAACCCGATTCACAAGAAAGCCGGCATCAAACGGGTGATCGTGACCACGCTGCAGGCATCATCAGGCGCAGGCAAGGCAGCGGTAGAGCAGATGAAAGAGGAGCTCAAGCAGATCGCGGCGAATGATTATCAGAACATTCAGGTCAACCTGCCGAACAAGGCAATGCCGCAGCAGCTCGCGTATAACGTGTTCCCGCATATCGGCGGTTTTGCCGAGGACGACTATACTTCCGAAGAGTGGAAGCTTGTCAAGGAGACCCACAAGATCATCGGCGATAAAAAGATCAAGGTCACCGCGACCACCGTGCGCGTTCCGGTCAGGACCGGCCATTCGGAAGCGGTATATATCGAAACAAAAAAGCCGATCTCTCCTGATGCAGTCAAAAAACTTCTTGCAAAGTCCCCCGGCATCATCGTGATCGACGACCCGAAGAACAACCTGTATCCCATGCCCAAGGATGTGGAAGGCAAGACCGAGACCTATGTGGGCCGCATCCGCAAAGACCCGTTCGTCAAGAACGGATTGTGGCTGTGGGTCGTTTCGGACAACCTGCTCAAGGGCGCCGCGTCCAACGCAGTCCAGATCGCGCAGGAATTGACGAAGTAGAATAAATGGATGCTAAAAACGGGGTCAGAATTATTTATTTCCCGCCTGCGCTGTTGCTGGAAATAAATAATTCTGACCCCGTTTTTAGCCTTAACCGTTCTGTCCATGCGTAACATCCGCCTGACCATCCAATATGACGGAACCAATTACCTCGGCTGGCAGAAGCAGGCCGGCACCGACCGTACCATTCAGACCATCATTGAAAGGGCGTTGAAGCAGATCCTGCAGGAATCGGTTCGCGTGACCGGAGCGGGCAGGACCGATTCGGGCGTTCATGCCCGCCAGCAGACCGCGAATTTCAAGACCCGCAGCCCCATTTCATTGCGCAAGCTCCAGCATGGCCTGAATGCGCTTTTGCCCGACGATATAAAAGTCGCAGCCGCGGCCGACGTCCGGCCTGATTTCCACAGCCGTTACCATGCGAAAGAGAAAACGTATCAATATACGATCCTGAACCGGCCGTATGGCGACGTTTTTTACCGTAATCTGGTGTATCATTACGGCATTGCGAAGCTTGATGTTTCCCGCATGCGGGCCGCAGCCCGTCTATTGTCCGGCAAACATGATTTTACCTCTTTCAGGGCATCAGGGACGAGCCGCAGTATGTCCAACGTGCGGCAGATCAGGCGGATCAGCATATCGCATAAAGGCGGTGTTATCGTCATCCGGGTAACGGGCGAGGGGTTTTTGTATAAGATGGTGCGCGGGATAGCCGGCACGCTCATCGAGATCGGCAGGGGGAAGCTGCCGGTATCGAGCATCCGCAGTATGCTGAGCGCGAAAGACCGCACGATCGCAGGCCCGACCGCTCCGGCCCGCGGCCTGTGCTTGCTACGGGTGAGGTATTAAATAATAGGGACGGTTCTCCTTTTCCAACTGCCTGGTTCGCGGGAAAAGGAGAAAAGGAGAAAAGGAGAACCGTCCCTATTATTTAACGGGGTTGGAAATAAATAATTCTGACCCCGTTTTTTTTATGCTATAATACTGCCATGGTGAGCGCGCTTGAATCCTATTTGCTGACGTTCGTTGCGTTGTTCGTTGCCGTGGATTCGCTGGGGAATATTCCTATTTTTATTTCCCTTGTCGAGGGCATGAGCAGGAAGGACCGGCGCAGGGTCGTCAGGGACTCTGTCACGACCGCGACCGTTGTCGCGCTCGTTTTCATGTTCGTCGGCAAGGCAGTCCTGCGTTTTATCGGCATTACGATCCCAGATTTCCAGGTCGCCGGCGGCGCATTGTTGTTCATCATATCGGCGCGGCTTTTGCTTCCCGGCAGCACCAAGGGGTTCTTGAGCGACGGCCGCGGCACGGACCTCGGGGTATTCCCCATGGGAACCCCGTTGATCACCGGCCCTGCGGTTTTGACGACCACATTGATCATGGTCGACGCGTATGGCCTGATGCCGACGCTGGCTGCGGTCATGCTCAATATGCTCATCGTCTGGCTGACGCTCGTCAAATCCGATCTTCTGGTCAGGCTGTTCGGACAGACCGGATTGCGGGCGCTTGCAAAAATAATGTATATCCTGCTTGCGGCCATCGGCGTCATGATGGTCCGTAAGGGCGTTCTATCCACCATCGCGGTCAATTTCCTCGGGCAGTAATCTTCTATGATCAAAAGAAACGTCGTGACGTTCATCATGGCCGGCGGAAAAGGCGAGCGGCTGTGGCCTTTGACCAAGGACCGGACCAAGCCGGCCGTGCCCTTCGGCGGCATCTACCGCATCATCGATTTTACTCTGAGCAATTGCATCAATTCCGGCATGCGCAGGGTCAATGTCCTGACCCAGTATAAGTCCGCGTCGCTCCAGCGGCATATCCGCCTCGGCTGGAACATCCTGTCTTCGGAGCTGAACGAATACATCGAGGTCATTCCCGCCCAGCAGCGCACGGGCGGATCATGGTATCTGGGCACCGCCGATGCGATCTACCAGAACCTCAACACGCTCGAGATCGAGAATCCGGACGAGGTCCTCGTGCTCGCCGGAGACCACGTGTATAAGATGAATTACGCGACCCTGGTCGATTATCACCGGGCCGAAAGCGCGGATATCACCTTGAGCGTTGTCGAAGTGGATAAACACGAATCGATCCATTTCGGCGTTGTCGAGGTCGATACCGACGGACGCGTCATCGGGTTTGAGGAAAAACCGCTCAAACCAAAAACGATCCCGCATAAGCCCGATAAGATATATGCCTCAATGGGGATATATGTCTTCAAGCACGGGGTCCTTGTCCGGGAGCTCCATAACGATGCCCGCGACGAACGTTCGACCCATGATTTCGGCAAAGACATCATCCCGCGCATGGCAAAGGGCGGGTTCAAGGTCATCGCGTATAATTTCATCGACGAGAACAAAAAGAACGCCCAGTACTGGAGGGATATCGGCACGCTCGACGCGTATTATGAGGCGAACATGGACCTTGTGCAGGTGGACCCGGTCTTCAACCTGTATGACGGCCAGTGGCCGGTCAGGACCTATCAGGAACAGTGCCCGCCCGCCAAAAGCGTGTTCGCGGGAGAAGAGATCACCGGCAGGGTGGGGCTTGCGCTCGATTCCCTCGTTGCCGGCGGCTGTATCATTTCCGGCGGCCAGGTCAAGCGCTCGATCCTGTCCCCCAATGTCCGCATCAATAGTTATGTCCAGGTCACGGATTCGATCCTCATGGAAGGCGTTAACGTGGCCCGCCACGCACGGATACGCAGGGCTATCATCGATAAAGATGTTGCCATACCCGAGGGCATGGTGATCGGCTATGATCCTGACGAGGACCGCAAGCGGTTTGTCGTGACCGAGTCGGGTATCGTGGTGGTCGCCAAGCGCACCGAGATAAAATAAGAGGGAGCCATGCTCAGAAAAGCGAAAATCAAGGATATTAAACAGATCCAGACGCTCATCAATTCGTTCGCGAAAAAAGATTTGATGCTTGCGCGTTCGCTCAACGAATTATACGAGGGCATCAGGGATTTCTGGGTCTATGAAAAGAACGGCAGGGTCCTGGGCTGCTGCGCGCTTCACGTTTCATGGGATGACCTCGCCGAGGTCAAGTCCCTGGCTGTCAGGAAGGACCGGCAGTGCCAAGGCATCGGAAAGCAGCTGGTCGCTGCGTGCCTTGCAGAGGCAAAAGACTTCGGAGTCGGACGGGTCTTTGTGCTCACGTATCAGCCCGCGTTCTTCACCCGGTTCGGTTTTAAGCGGGTCCGCCACGATGCCCTGCCGCATAAGGTCTGGGCAGAGTGCATCAACTGCCCGAAATTCCCCAACTGCCAGGAAATTTCCCTATTAAAGGTATTGTAAAACAAGATAATTATAGTATAATAAATTTTTGTCATTGCCGCTCGATCGGCATCAACGGCGCACGGCCGGCATAGCCGCGCGCGTATCTTAACCGGAGGATACAAACATGAATTACCTTTTGACCGATGAACAGAAGATGATCAAGGAACTCGCGCATAAGATCGCTGAAGAAAAGATCAGGCCGGTGGCAGCGAAACACGATCAGACAGAAGAGTTCCCGTGGGAAGTCATCAAGGTGATCGCGGAATCCGACCTTTTCGGCCTGTTCATCCCTGAAGAATACGACGGCATGGGCGTGAGCGTCATGAACCTGTGCCTCGCGACCGAGGAATTATCCCGCGCCTGCGGCGGCATTGCCGTCTGCTACGCGGCAAGCGCACTCGGCACATTCCCGATCGTCCTGTACGGCAACGACGCGCAGAAGAAGAAATACCTTCCTGACCTGGCAAAGGGCAAGAAGCTTGCGGCCTTCGGCCTGACCGAGCCCGAGGCAGGGTCTGACGCCGGTTCCATCAAGACCACGGCGCGCAAGGAAGGAAACTATTATATTCTGAACGGCACCAAGCATTTCATCACCAACGGCGGCGACGCCGAGACGTATTCGGTCGTCGCGATCACGGATAAAAGCAAAGGCGCGCGCGGCGCGTCAGCGTTCATCGTGGAAAAAGGCACCAAGGGTTTTACCTTTGGCAAGAAGGAAGACAAGATGGGTATCCGCGCGTCTTCCACCATGGAACTTATCTTCAACGACTGCAAGATCCCGGCAGAGAACCTCCTTGCGAAAGAAGGCATGGGCTTTATCGTGACCATGCGCACGTTCGATATGTCAAGGCCCGGGGTTGCGGCGCAGGCGCTCGGCATCGGCCAGGGAGCTCTTGAACTTGCGGCGAAATATACCCGTCAGCGCAAACAATTCGACAAGCCCATTTCGAGCTTCCAGGGCATCCAGTGGATGATCGCCGACATGGCGACCGAACTGGAAGCGGCACGGGCGCTGGTGTATTCCTGCGCGCGCGCCATCGACGCCGGAGATAAGGATGTCGGGGCTGCCTCGGCAATGGCGAAACTGTTCGCATCGGACGTGGCGTTCCGCGTATGCGATAACGCGATCCAGATCCACGGCGGCTACGGCTACATGAAGGATTACCCGGTCGAGAAATACCTGCGCGACGCCAAGATCACCCAGATCTATGAAGGCACGAACCAGATCCAGCGCAATATCATCGGTTTGCAGATGATCAAAGAATTAGGGAAATAACAATGAACATAATCGTTTGCATCAAGCAGGTCCCGGAAACGACCGACGTCAGGATAAATCCGGAGACCAACACGTTGATCCGCGACGGGGTGAAATCCATCATCAATCCGTTCGACATGTACGCCATCGAGGCGGGCGTGCGGCTGAAAGAGAAGATGGGAGGCAAGGTCATCGTTATCACCATGGGGCCGCCCCAGGCAGAGGCAGCTTTGCGCGAAGCGATTTCCATGGGCTGCGACGACGCGGTGCTTGTGTCCGACCGCGCGTTCGCCGGAAGCGATACCTGGGCGACAAGCTACACGTTGTCGTGCGCGATCAAAAAGGCGGCAAAGGAATTCGGCGGGTATGACGTGATCATCTGCGGCAAGCAGGCCTCCGACGGCGATACCGCGCAGGTCGGCCCCGGGATTTCTACGCACCTGGATATCCCGCAGGTGACGTATGTGAAGAAGATCGAAGAGGTCAAGGACAACACGGTCAAGGTCGAGCGCATGACCGAAGAGGGATATGATGTCATCTCAGCGCCTTTGCCGGTGTTGTTCACCGTTGTCAAAGAGATCAATGAGCCGCGCATCCCGTCGCTCAAAGGCATGATGCGGGCAAAATCGGCGAAGATCGCGGTGTGGACCGCAAAGGATATCGATGCGGACCCCAAGGATCTCGGCCTTTCAGGTTCTCCGACCAATGTGGTCAGGATATTCACTCCTCCGCACCGCACCGGAGGCCAGATCATCACCGGAGAAACAGGCGAGATCGTCGATAAAGTGGCGGGGCTTTTAAAAGAAGTCATTACGGGTTAGGGGAAAATAAATGTCAATCAAGATCATCGCAGAAAAATGCACCGGTTGCACGCTGTGCGTCAAATCCTGTCCGTTCGGCGCGATCACGGTCGTGAACAAGAAGGCCGTGATCGACCTTCATAAATGCAATCTGTGCGGCGCTTGCGTGCCCGCATGCAAGTTCAAGGCGATCCTGCTTGAAAAGCCCGCCGCCGCGCAGCCTAAAAAAGATTTCAGTGATCACAAAGGCGTGTGGGTCTTTGCCGAGCAGAAAAAAGGCAAGGTCCAGTCCGTGTCGTTCGAACTCGTCGGCAAGGCGCGGGAACTCGCCGACAAGCTGGGAACGTACGTCGGCGCCGTGCTGATAGGCCATAATGTCGACATGGGAGCCCAGGAATTGATCTGCGCCGGAGCCGATACCGTGTATGTCGCCGATGCGCCGCAGCTTGCGAATTTCCTCGACGAAGCCTATTCAAAAGTTGTCATCAAATTGATCCAAAAATATAAACCGGAAGCGGTGTTGAGCGGCGCTACGATCATCGGCAGGTCTTTGATGTCGCGTGTTGCCATTACGGTCGACTGCGGGCTGACTGCGGATTGCACCGGCCTTGATATCGATCCTGACCGCAAGATATTGCTGCAGACCCGACCGGCATTCGGCGGCAACATCATGGCCACGATCATTTCGCCCAATCACCGTCCGCAGATGGCGACGGTCAGGCACAAGGTATTCGTCCAGCCCGAACTCGACAAACGCAGAAAAGGCAAGATCATCAAGGAAACATTCACCGCTACAGACCTTTCGAACCGCACGACTTTGCTCGACGTCGTGGAAGAGGTCGAGAACCTGGTGAATCTCGCCGAGGCGGATATTATCGTGTCCGGCGGCCGGGCGCTCGGCAATCACGAGAACTTCAAAATGCTCGAAGAACTGGCGCAGGTCCTCGGAGGCGCCGTCGGCTCGTCGCGCGCGGCGGTCGATTCGGGATGGATGCCGTATTCCCATCAGGTCGGGCAGACCGGACGGACGGTCGCGCCCAAGCTGTATATCGCCTGCGGCATCTCGGGCCAGATCCAGCACCTCGTCGGCATGCAGTCGTCGAAGGTCATCGTCGCGATCAACAAAGATCCCGACGCGCCGATCTTCAAGGTCGCGACTTACGGCATCGTCGGCGACATATTCGAGATCGTGCCCGCTCTTACCAGGAAATTTAAAGAAGTTCTGCATAAATAGGCAAAGAGGCAGCAAGACCGACGGAGATGGCCATGAAAAAGATCCTGATCGCGGATGACGAGCCCGATGTGCTTTCGATCCTGGAAAAGAAGTTCATCTCCAACGGTTTCGAAGTCCTTGCGCTTTCCAAGGGCAAAGACATAAACAGCAGGGTCAAGGAGTTCAAACCGGACCTGTTGATCCTGGATATCGTTATGCCGGATATGGACGGCTATGCCGTGGGTATCCTGCTGCGCCAGGACAAGGACACGAAAGATACGCCGATCATCTTCATGACCGGCAAGGAACTTGAATTTTACGGAATGATCAAACAGGCGCAGGAACTGGGCAAATGCGATTTTATCCACAAGCCCTGCACGTTTGACGCATTGCTCCAGAAGGTCAAGGCCGCTCTCGGATAGCAGGACCAGGTCCATCATTTCAGGGTCCCTTTCCTCATAATCCCACCGAAAACCAACACCGTATAGAATGTTAAGATCTGCATGATTATGTCAATTCATGAATAATTATGACTTATTTGCCATCTTATTACTTATCTATGAACTTTTTATGACTTTTATGTCATGTATAGCAAAAATATGCTTGACAAATTTTTGGTTTTATATATAATCTAATCCATATGAATGACCTTATGACAATAGATGACCTTTCCGGTTACCTGCGCGTAAGCCGCAGGACCATTTACGACTGGCTCAAGCATAACAAGATCCCGGCGCTCAAGCTCGTCGGGCAATGGCGTTTTCGCAAAGAGAAGATCGACTCGTGGATCGAGCAGCAATCCCAGGCATAATGACTATTCTACGACGGAGGAATAATGTATTTTAAAAAGCTCGAGATCGTCGGATTTAAATCGTTCATGGACAAGACCGTGCTTGATTTCGAGCCCGGCATCACCGCGGTCGTGGGTCCGAACGGGTGTGGGAAATGCCTGCATTACGATTCACTGGTGACGCTGGATAACGGCGTTCAGGTCAAGATCGGCGCCCTGGTCGAGAAGGCTCTGGCGCAGTCCTCTGACGTCAGGAAGCTCGATGACGGCGTCATGACAGGGGACAATCCGGCAGGCATTCGCGTGCTTTCAATGAACCCGCACACCATGTCCCTTGAGCCGAAGTCCGTGTATTCATTTATCAAACGAAAAGCTCCTGAGTATCTGTTGTCCGTAACCACTCGATCCGGCAGGAACGTCGTGACAACGCATTACCATCCGTTCTTCAGCATTAAGGACGGGCAGGTATTCGCATTGAAAGCTGAAGAATTGCAAGCGGGCGTTTCTATCGCATGCCCGCGGGCCATCAGCCCTGTCAACGCGTGCGATAAGATCGATAATTTCGAGATACTGAAGCGTTTTCAGAGAGAAGACCTGACGTATATCCCGTTCTCGGAAGATCTGGCGCGGTTCCTTGAGTCAAGCGACGGGCAGGAGGAAGCGACAGCGTGCCGATCCGCCGTTCATAATTCTTATTCTTCATGTATCAGATCGGCGTCTGCCCGGCAGGCGATCAATGTCGTCGATTTTTGCGCCGCTCTCGAACGTATCGGATGTGAACAGGCGCCCGGATTCGTCCAAAGTATAAAATCGCGCAGTTCAGGCACGCTCCGTCTGCCTCAAACCGTAAACAGGTCTGTCGCCCGTTTTCTTGGGTATCTGTTAGCAGAGGGAAGGACGAGCAAAGGAAATCAAGTCCGGTTTGTGAACGAAGATCAGCCGGTTGTCGACGACTATATTGCGTGCGCTCAGGACGCATTCTCTGTTGAAGCGAAGGAATTCCGGTATAAGGCGTCTGCAAAAGATGTTATCATTTTTTCTCACGCATTGTGCCAGTATCTTGAGAAAGCGTTCGGCGTCGGTATTGAAAGCCGTTCGAGCGAAAAGAAAGTGCCGGAATTGATACAGAATGCCGGCATTGAGATTGCGGGTGAATTTTTATCGGCGTTATTCGAGGGAGACGCGTATATACGGACTGATGTTGGGCGTGCGCGCGGCAACAAAACGGCATATATCGAGTATGCAACGGCATCGAATGACCTTGCAGTCGGCGTCAGAAGTTTATTGTTGAGACTCGGGGTGCAATCAGTGCTCCGAAAGAAGCTGAAATATGCAGCCAATACGGAGAATAAGACCAGGCGGCCGTATTATTCCGTTTATATTTACGGACTGGACAATGTAAAGACGCTGGCCGGCCATTTGCGTTTTGTCGGCGCGAAAGCGGATGATCTGGACCGGATCAAAAATATGCATGCCCAAGCGAACCCCAATTTTGATCTTATTCCGGGCGTGAACGGCTTATTTAAGAAGCTGGTTCAGTTGTCCGGCGTGTCCGTGAAAAAGCTGAGAACATATTCCCCAAAACTCGCCGCGTATTATGAAAACCGCTGCCTGCCGTCGCGGCAGGGGTTGTCCGAGGCGCTTCATATTATCACCGAATATGCCGATCTGACCGGCCTTGCGCGGTGCATCCATGATTATCTCAAGCAGCTGGCCGTTTCTCAGGTGTATTGGGATGAGGTGGTTTCCGTCTGCAAAGTCGCTGCGCCTGAATGGGTGTATGACCTTTCCATACCGGTGAACCATAATTTCGTCGCGCAGGATATCATCGTTCATAACAGCAATATCTTCGACTCTATCCGCTGGGTGCTCGGCGAGCAATCGATCAAATCCCTGCGCGGAACGCAGATGGAGGACGTTATCTTCAACGGCACCGACACCAAGCAGGCGCTGGGCATGGCTGAGGTGAGCCTTACCTTTGATAACAAGGCGCGGTTCTTCTCATACGACCACGACGAGGTCATGATCACCAGAAGGATCTTCCGGTCCGGCGACAGCGAATATCTGCTCAACCGCTCGCAGGTCAGGTTGAAGGATATCCTTGATCTTTTGATGGGCACGGGCGTCGGCGCGGAAAGCTATTCGATCATCGCGCAGGGCAAGATCGACCTTGTGTTAAGCTCGAAACCGGAAGAACGCCGCATGGTATTCGACGAGGCAAGCGGCATCACCAAATATAAGTCGCAAAAACGCGAGGCGCTGCGCCGGCTCGAAGAAACCGAGCAGAACCTTTTGCGGGTCAATGATATCATCGCCGAGGTGAAGCGCTCCATCGGTTACCTGGAACGACAGGCCAACAAGGCGCGCCGGTATCAGGCGGCGTTCGAGGAGCTCAAGAAAAAAGAATTGTTCCTTGCTGCGGTGCAGAAGAACAACCTCGCCAAAGAGAAGGCGGCGTTCCTTGCGCAGATAGAAGGGTTGAAGGCTCAGGAACAGGCCATTACGTGCCGGATCCAGGAAGCGGAACTGAAGCTTTCTTTGCGCAGCGAAGAGCTGAAGGGGTATGAAGAGAAGATATCCATGGTCAAGAACGACCTGGTCAACCTCGAGAATACGATCGCCCATGACAATCAACATATCGAGTTCAACACGGAGCGCATAAAAGAGCTCGATTCGTCAAAGCAGTATCTCGGATCGCAGATCACGCAGACCAAAGAGCGCCTGATCCAGGATACGGAAAAATTGAGCAGGCTGCGGCAGGAATTCCTGGTCATTGCCAGGAGCATCGAGGATAAGACGGCCGCTTTGCACGGTAACGAAGAACAGTTGAGCGCGGTCGTGGCGGCCATTAAAACAGCGGCGGACAGCATCGCGATGGCAAAAAAGAACATTATGGACCTGGCGGTGCGGGTGTCGCAGGCGAAGAACGAATTGTCGGGCCTCACTTCAAAAGAGCAGGTGCTGCTTGCCCGGAAAAAGCGTCTGGAGCTTGAACGGGCCAAGATATCGGAAGAAAGAAATCAGTTTGAGTCATCGCTTGCCCAGATATACGGAGAGGTTTCCCAGCTGGAGACCGAATACGCGGACCTTGGCAACAGGCTGGCTGCCATGAAGGCCGAACTCGACGCGGAGAATGCATCGCTGCTCGGGATCAACCAGGACCTGGAGAATATGGAGCGCCAGCGCCATGCGCTTGAATCCCAGCGGGAGTTCCTTGAGCGGCTGAAGAGCCAGTATGACGATATCAGCGAGTCCATGAACGCGACCATTTACCTTGATAAAGCGCCGAGCGAGCGCATTACCGGCCTTGTGGTCAAGGTCAGGGATACCGGGGACGCGCAGGCCGGGCCGTCGCAGGAGCAGTCAGCGCAGGGATATCCGGCACAGCCTTTGCAGGGTTACCGCATCGCCGGAGAGGCAAAGCCGATCGATCTCGACGCGCAGAAGGTCATGGAGAACATCCGCGCTGCCGAAGGGCGGATCGCGGTGCTCAAAAACGAGAAGCTTGGTAAAGAAGCCAGGATCCAGGAATTGAGCGGCATGGTCGCGGATTTTGTCAGGCAGGTCCAGGATAAGGAAGTCGCGCTTTCCAGCAAGAAGACGGTCCAGCAGAGTGTCAAGGAGCAGTTCGATAAGATCAGCGAAGAGGCGCAGATCATTGTTATGGAATTAGGCGATGCCGGCCAGGAAATGGCTGCGCTCGAGCAGACGCTCGCCAGGCTGCGCGCGGACATTGATAATCTCGAAAAAGAGCATACGGCATGGGAAACATCCATCCACGAAGCTCAGGAACATATCAACCTGAACAACCGGATCAAGGAAGAGGTGCTTGTCGTTATCGCGCAGGTGAAGACCGAGCTGGAGAATCTGGTCAAGCGGCGCAGCGCTGACGAAGGCAGCCTGAAGGCGCTTGAACAGACGTGCATTCAGGATGAAGCGGAGATCGCGCAGATGGCAGCGCGGTCCCAGGAAATGTCGGCTAAGCAGGACGCCTTTACCCTTGAGATAGAGGATCTGCATAAGAAGATCAGGCAGACCGGGGCCGATATGGAGGCCTTGAAATCGTCGCTTATCGACGCGCAGGCGCAGTCTCAGGCGGTCGCGGCAGGGATCGCGCAGATCGAAGAGGATATCGCGGCGCAGCGTAAAGAGTCGGATGCGGTGAAGGAAAAGCTCTACGAAGTGCAGATGGACGCAAAGGACCTCGAATTCAAATACCAGAGCATCAGGCAAAAGCTTTTGCAGTCGTATAAGATCGATCTGGATACGCAGGAGACCGCCGCTTTGATCGCGGGCGAGCAGAAACAGGAGGCCGTGCCGGAGCAGGAGCCTGCTCAACAAGCGGCTGATCAGCTTTCTGCGGAAACCGCCCCGGCCGCAGAACCGCCGGCTGAACCGGCCGTGCTCCTTGACGGGATCGACGAAAATATGCTCAACGAAGAGGTCGCGAAGCTCAAGGATAAATTAAGCTCGTACGGCGCGGTCAATCTTGTCGCTATCGAAGAATATGATGAGTTAAAGAAGCGCTATGACTTTTTGACCCAGCAGCAGGCAGACCTTGTCACTGCCAAAGCGTCGCTGCAGGATGCGATACAGAAGATCAACCGTACGACCAGAAAGATGTTCCTTGAGACCTTCGAGCGCGTGCGCGAGGAGTTCAAGAACTATTTCAGGGTCTTGTTCAACGGCGGCGACGCCCAGGTATATCTAATCGACGAGCAGGATCCGCTGGAATCCGGCATCGAGATCATCTGCCGGCCTCCGGGCAAGAAACTGCAGAACGTTCTGTTGTTGTCAGGCGGGGAGAAGTCAATGGCTGCGATCGCGCTTATATTCGCGATCTTCAAGGTGAAACCGTCGCCGTTCTGCATTCTTGATGAGATCGACGCCGCGCTCGACGAAGCCAACGTCGACCGGTTCGGCAGGATACTGCAGGAGTTCAGCCAGACATCGCAGTTCATCGTCATCACTCATAACAAGAAGACCATTGCCAACGCCGACATCATGTACGGCATCACCATGCAGGAATCAGGCGTTTCGAAGATCGTATCGGTGAAGTTCGGAGAGAAGAAGGCAGGGCAGGAGTCGAGCGTTCCGGCGAGCGCAGAATCAGAAGCAGTTACCGCGTAGCAAAAAATAAAGGGCTAAAAACGGGGTCAGAATTATTTATTTCCATCGGATATGGTAGCGGGAAATAAATAATTCTGACCCCGTTTTTTAAGCCCCGTTATTTAATCGCAGGTGGCGTTCTTGCCTTTTTTCTTGGCTTCGTACAGGGCTTTGTCGGAGTATGCGATAAGCTCGGCGGTCGTGCTCGCGTTTTCAGGGAAGGTCGAAACGCCGATGCTGACCGTCAGCACTTTATTGGGCAGGACTTCCTGTTTCAGGAAGGGCGTCCGAGCGATATTCTCCCGCATGCGCTCGGCGATCATAAACGCTTCTTTTTTATCCGTATAGGGCAGTATGACCGCGAATTCTTCCCCGCCGTAGCGGCAAACGAAATCCATCTTGCGCGAATGGTTCTTGAGCATTGACGCCATGTCCTTGAGGATCTTATCTCCTTCCTGATGGCCGAGCGTATCGTTATAAACCTTGAAGTCGTCGATATCGAGCATGACCAGGCTTAACGGATTGGACGTCGCTTTAGCTTTTTCAAGCTCGACCGCGAGCAAATGCTGAAAATACCCGTGGTTCCATAGTTCCGTCAAAGAATCCTGATGCGTGCTGATGACGGTTTTTTCGTAGAGCTGGGAATTCTCGATCGCAAGGCCTGCCTGGTTCGATAACATGATGAGCATGCGCAGGTCGTCCTTGGTGATCGGTTTTTTCGTGATAAAGTTATCCGCGAGGATGATCCCGTTTACCTTATCTTTCGCTTTTAACGGGACGATGACGAGTTCCTCTGCTTTAAGCATCTTGATGACCGCGTCGTTGCTGTAATGGCTGATCGTTTCTTTGGTCAGATGCAGGGGCATGCCTTCGAGCACCACGATAGAGAAGAGGTTGTCTTTCTGCTCCTGCATGGGGATCCTGAACCGCTGGACCTGCCGGTTGAACGCTGACTGCTGGATGTGGCCCGATACTTTGTAGGCGTTTATCAGGTCCTCCATGTCCATCTTTTCCTGTTCCACATACTTCCATACCCGGTTGGCGTCTTCTCCTGTTTCCGGGCCGATGGCCATCTTGCCTTCGACAAGGCCCTCTTTTTCATTAAAAAGGAACAAAACCGCCCGGTTGAATCCAAGGCCGATATGCGCCGTCACCCCGGTCAGGATGATATAGAGGATCTCATCCAGCTTGAGAGTGGTGCGCATTGCATTGGAGATTTCGTAGAGGATGGCGAGCTCTGATTTGGTGCGTTCGAGCTCCTGCTTGATCGAGGTGAGTTCTTCCATAGATATTAATATATAGCATATTTACCAGGCCATGTCAACCCATATGGGTTCCGGACCGGCCCGGCAGAAAATAAAAAAGTGAGATATCCGTCAGCGATGTGTCTATTATAGTAGGGCGGCATGGGCCTGAGAAAGGAGGATCATGATCAGGCAGGACAATTCGGTTGACACGTCCATGCGGGTACTATATAATAATTCTCTAATTTCCAATGCTTTTTAACTCTATTTACGGAGGCTTTTATGGCACTCGAAAAGAAGGAATCGCATAAAGAAGCGCAGAAAGAAGTCCAGGCCAGAGACGTGACAAAAGATACGGCGAAGGACAGTTCCGAACGCCAGAAAGCGCTTGATCTTGCCCTGTCCCATATAGAGAAGCAGTTCGGCAAGGGCTCGATCATGAAGCTTGGCCAGAAGGTAAAAGTCGATGTGGAAGTGATCCCGACAGGATCGCTGACCCTTGACTACGCGTTAGGCACGGGCGGACTGCCGCGCGGCAGGGTTGTTGAGATATTCGGGCCCGAGGCATCCGGAAAAACGACTTTGACGCTGACGGCGATCAGGGAAATGCAGAAGAAAGGCGGGGTCGCCGCGTTCATCGATGCGGAGCACGCGTTTGACGCGACCTATGCCAAAAAGATCGGGCTCAACCTCGACGAACTGCTTATTTCCCAGCCGGATACGGGCGAACAGGCGCTTGAGATCGCCGAGACCCTTGTCCGGTCCAATGCCGTTGACCTTATCGTGATCGATTCCGTTGCGGCCCTGACCCCGCGCGCCGAGATCGAAGGAGAGATGGGCGACTCGCATGTGGGCCTTCAGGCGCGGCTTATGTCCCAGGCGCTGAGGAAACTGACCGCCGCGATCTCAAAATCGCGCGCGTGCGTCATATTCATCAACCAGCTGCGCGAAAAGATCGGCGTCATGTTCGGCAATCCCGAGACGACTCCCGGCGGCCGCGCGCTCAAATTCTATTCCTCGGTGCGGCTTGACGTGCGCAGAATAGCATCCATCAAGGTCGCGGACGCGGTTGTCGGCGGCCATGTGAGGGTCAGGGTCGTCAAGAACAAGGTCGCGCCGCCGTTCCGCGAGGCTGAGTTCGATATCCTTCATGACCAGGGCATCAATAAGGCAGGAAGCATCATCGACGCAGGCGTGAACCTTGAGGTGATCCAGAAATCAGGCACGTGGATGTCGTATAACAACGAAAAGATCGGCCAGGGCAGGGAGGCAGCGATCAACGCGCTGCGGGAAAACCAGAAACTGTCCGACGATATAGAAAAAGAGATCAGGAAAAAGATCGTCGCAGGGATGTAAATGCGGGGTGGACATATGAAGACAACAAGAATAATCGCCGGGATTGTCGGATTAGCCGTCGTTCTGGCGTTTTCGGCATCGGCTGTCGCGGCTCAGGATGATCAGGCGCCGTTGGCTGCGCTGGACCAGGCGACCGTGTCGGTTGCCCAAACGACCGGCAAGGCGGTGGTATCCATATCTGCGGAACATGTGACCAGGATACCGGCGGCGCGCAGGTATTATTACTACGGCCCAGGCGCTGACGACGATATGCTGCGCAGGTTTTTCGATCAATATTTCGGCTCCGCGCCTGAACGGGAATTCCGCAGGAACGGGCTCGGCTCCGGCGTCATCATCGACGCGCAGGGGTATATCCTTACCAATCAGCATGTGGTTGAAGGAGCGGATAAGCTCACCGTGATCCTGCCTGACGGCAGGCAGTTTCCCGGAGAGGTCAAAGGCGCTGATCCGCGCGCTGACCTGGCGGTCATCAAGATAGCCGCGGATAACCTTCCGGTGGCGCGGCTGGGCGATTCCGACAGCCTGAAGATCGGCCAGTGGGTCATGGCCATCGGAAACCCGTTCGGATTCGCCATGCAGAACCCGGAGCCGACGGTTACGGTCGGGGTGGTAAGCGCGCTTCATCGCACGCTCGGCACTGCTCTTGCGGCAGACCGGGATTATAACGATCTGATCCAGACCGATGCGGCGATCAATCCCGGGAATTCCGGCGGTCCGCTCGTCGATCTGAAAGGTAACGTGGTGGGCATCAATGTAGCGATCTTTTCCACAACCGGCGGCAATCAGGGCATCGGTTTCGCCATTCCGGTCAACAGCGCCAAGCGCATTATATCAAGGCTGATCGAAGGGCAGAAGATCGAATACGGGTGGCTGGGCGTGAGCATCCAGGAGTTGAACGACGACCTGGCGCGATATTTCGGCCTTGCGGATAAAAAAGGCGTATTGATCGCCAAAGTGCTTGAAGGTTCTCCCGGCCAGAAAGGCGGCCTCAAGGACGGGGATATCATATTGAAGTTCGGCAACGAACCGGTCAAAGATGTCAGATCTCTTTTGCAGATGGTCGGCCGCAGCGAGGTGGGCAGGAAAGTTCCGATCGAAGTGTTCCGCGATAAAAAAACCGAGCTTGTTACCGTGGAGATCGGCACGCGCTCCGCAGAGCCTGCCGAGCAGGCCGCTGTGGAATCGGCCGGAGCGGCTGACAGCTGGCGCGGCATGACGGTCAGGGAAGATAAGAACGGGCTTGTCGTTGTTGCAGTTGAGCCGGACAGCCCTGCCGATGCCGCAGGCATCACTCCCGGCGATGTGATCCAGGAGATCAACAGGATCCCCGTTACCGGTATGGCTGCGTATCGCAAGGCCACGCGGAACCTTCGCGGGGACGTATTGGTCGGCGTATCCCGGGGCTATGTCATCCTCAAAGAGAAGAGTGAAAAAGCAAAGTAGCGCCGGGCTTGAAGAAAAAGCGCGGGAGTACGCCTTTTTGCTGCTTAAATTCAGGCTTCGTTCCGAACAGGAATTGTGCGGCCGCATGAAGCAAAAGAAATTTCCTCCGGCCGTCATCGATTCGACGATGAGGTTCCTGAAGGAAAAGAAGTTCATAGACGACAGCCTGTTCAGCCGGGCGTGGCTTGACAGCAGGCTCAAGCGTTCGATCGGGATACGCAGGATAAAGAACGAACTGCGGCAGAAAGGCATCAAGCCGGCGCTCATCGAGGGATCGGTCGAGGCTGTCAGAGAAGGGTATAACGAAGATGAGGTCGTGCGCAGCCTGATCAGCCGCAAACTCCGGTCCCTCAAGGGACTTGATATCCGGAAAACGAAACAACGGTTGTACGCGTTCCTTTTCCGCAGAGGGTTCTCTTCGGACGCGATCGCCGATAATCTCAATCAAATACTGAAAGATGAAAGCTGACATACTGCGCGAAAAATATCTGCAGTTCTTCAGATCAAAAGGCCATAAAGTAGCCGAAAGCGACTCCTTGGTGCCCAAGGACGACCCGACGGTCCTGTTCACTCCCGCGGGCATGAACCAGTTCAAGAAGCAGTTCCTCGGAATGATCACCGATTTTACCCGCGCCGCGAGCTCTCAGCGCTGCCTGCGCACCGACGACCTTGATAAAGTCGGCAAGACCGACTGCCATCACACGTTCTTCGAAATGCTCGGGAATTTCTCGTTCGGGGATTATTTCAAGAAGGAGGCGATCGCCTGGGCATGGGAATTCCTGACCCAGGAGCTTGCGATCGCTCCCGAGCGGTTATGGGTCTCGGTGTATAAGGACGACGATGAGGCGTACGATATCTGGAAGAATGACGTTAAATTCCCCGCGGCGAAGATCGTCCGGCTCGGGGATCACGAGAATTTCTGGCCTGCCGACGCGAAGGAGAACGGCCCCAACGGCCCGTGCGGCCCTTGCTCGGAGATATTCATAGACCTCGGGCCGTCGGTCGGATGTAAGAAACCGGACTGCTCGCCTGCATGCTCGTGCGGCAGGTTCATCGAGATATGGAACCTGGTGTTCACGCAGTTCAACCGCAAGGACGGCGGCGTGCTCGAGCCCCTGCCCCAGAAAAATATCGATACGGGCATGGGCCTTGAACGCATCACCGCGGTCATGCAGGGCGTCACGAACAACTTCGAGACAGACCTGTTCCAGCCGATCATTCAGGAGATAATTGCTTCTGCCGATTTGAAGAGATCACCTAATCAACTGCACTTGAATGCGATAGCTGATCATATCCGGGCGGTTGTTTTCTCGATCTTTGATGGGATACTTCCATCTAATGAAGCCAGAGGCTATGTAGTGCGCAAGATAATCCGTAAGGCCATACTCCATTTGCGTAGTTTGGGGTGCAAAAAACCGTTTCTTTATAAACTTGTTCCTGTACTTGCTGGGATTATGAAAAAGCCTTATCCGGAATTGACTAACCGCCAGGAGAATATCGCGGACATAATCTTATCTGAAGAAAAGAATTTTATCAATACACTCGATACCAGTAGCGCTCTTCTCGAAGAAAAATACAGCGTGCTTAAGAGCAATCCCGATGCGGCGTCAGCCGGAAAGATCGCTTTTGAGCTTTATGATACGTATGGTATTCCTTTAGTCCTTACCACTGACTGGCTGGCAAAAAACAAACTCCCATTTTCCCAGGAGGTTTTTGAAGCAGAATTGAACCAGCAGAAGGCCCGCTCTAAATCCGGCAGCGCAATGCAGGGCGACGTGTTCAGCCTGAAGGAGGCGCACCTGAAGGATGTTGCCGCGACCGTCTTTTCCGGATATGACACTGTGTCGGGTGATGCAAAGATCATCAAGATACTCAGGGACGGGCAGGAAACAGACCGGATACAGACCGGAGAAGAAGCCAAGCTCATTCTTGATTCGTCTGTGTTCTATGCGGAATCAGGCGGCCAGGTCGGAGATACGGGGTTCATCAGGACCGCGACCGGCGTGTTCGAAGTGGCGGATACCCGGAAATTCGAGAAAGTTTTTTTGCACGTCGGCACAGTCAAAGAAGGGACGATCAACAGCGGCGATCCGGCTCAAGCACAGGTCGATGTCCAACGCAGGCTTTCGATCGCGCGCAATCATACCGCAACGCATCTGCTTCAGGCGGCCCTGCGCAAAGTCCTCGGCGACCATGTGCAGCAGCAGGGATCGTGGGTCGGCGTTGACCGCCTACGGTTCGATTTCACGCATTTCAAGCAGGTCAGCCAGCAGGAACTGGACCGGATCGAAGAGATCGTCAACGGATTGGTGATCGGGAACCTTCCTGTTTCCAAAAGAGAGATGTCGCTGGAGGAGGCGCGTAAACAAGGGGCGCTCGCGTTCTTCGCTGAAAAATACGAAGATACGGTGCGCGTCGTTTCCGTCGAAGGCGTTTCGAAAGAGTTCTGCGGCGGAACGCATCTTGACCAGACCGGGTTCATCGGGCTGTTCAAAATTTTGCACGAGAGTTCGGTCGCCAGCGGGGTGCGCAGGATAGAGGCAGCAACGGGCAGCACCGCATACCGGCTCATGAAAGAGGAACAGGAAGCAATGAGCGCCGTGGCGCAGGCCTTGCGCGCTCCTGTTGACAAGGCTGTTTCCGAACTCGAGAAGCGGCTCAAGACCATCAAAGACATGGAAAAGCAGCTGGCGAGCCAGCGGCTGCAGTCCGTGGCGGCCGATATCGACCGGTTGATCGCCCGGGCGGCTGATATCAAAGGCGTGAAGGTCATCATGGAGCGGCTGCAGGGCGCCGATATGGATATTTTGCGCAAGGCCGCCGATCTGATAAAGCAGAAGGAACAACGGGTCGTCATTGCCCTGGGGTCAGGCGGCGAGGGCAGGGCGAATCTTATTATCGCGACGAACATCCCGTCGATCGATTCCCAGGCGATGATCAAGCAGGTTGCGCCCGAGATCGGCGGGTCCGGCGGCGGAAGGAAGGATTTTGCCCAGGCAGGCGGTACACAGCCCGACAGGATCGAAGCGGCGTTTGAAAAGATACAGGCGATACTGAAAAACGTGATCGCGTAGCAGAGGTATTCTTATGAAGATCATCAGGTCCAATTCGGCCAATCAGCTTGAGAAGATATACAACCGCGGGTTTGTCAAATCGCGCAGGGTGGAGGATAAGGTCAGGCAGATCGTCGATGACGTGCGGCTGCTCGGTGACGATGCACTGCTGAAATACACGCGCAAATTCGATCATGTCAAGCTGACCGCCAAACAGCTGCGCGTGACCGAACGGGAGATCAGCGGCGCATACCAGAATATTACCCCGCATTTCGTATCGAGCCTCAAGATCGTCATCGAGAACATCAACCGGTTCTACCGCAAGACCATCAGGAAGTCCTGGAAGATGCGCGACGCCGACGGCATGGCGCTCGGGGAAATATATTCGCCCATCGACCGGGTCGGGGTATATATCCCCGCCGGGACTGCGCCCCTGGTATCGACGGTCTATATGTCGGTCTTGCCGGCGAAGATCGCGGGCGTGAAAAAGATCGTGCTCATCAGCCCGCCTGATCGCAGCGGCTTCATCAACCCGCATATCCTTGTCGTGGCTGACCTGCTCAAGGTCGATGAGATATACCGCGCCGGCGGCGCGCAGGGGATCGCCGCGCTTGCGTTCGGCACCAGGACCATCCCGCGGGTCGATAAGATCGTCGGGCCGGGCAATATCTATGTGAGCGAGGCAAAGCGCCAGGTCTTCGGGTACGTCGATATCGACATGATCGCGGGGCCGACGGAACTGGTGATCATCGCCAACCGTTTTTCCGATCCCAAGTTCATACTTGCGGACCTCAAAGCGCAGGCGGAGCATGCGCACGGCCTGGCGATCCTCATCACGAATTCAAGGGAACTGGCAAAGAACGTCAGGGCGCAGCTTCCGAACGTCGAAGGATACATCATCCTGACCAAGAACCTCGAGCAGGCCGCGGAGATCAGCAACCGCGTGGCGCCCGAGCATCTCGAGATCCTCGTGCAGAACCCCCAGCGCATCGTCAAGCTCATCAAGAACGCCGGCGCGATATTCCTCGGGCCGTACAGCCCGACCGCGGTCGGCGATTATGTCGCGGGCCCGAGCCATGTCCTGCCCACCAACGGCACGGCGCGGTTCTTCTCGGGCCTGTCGGTCTGCGATTTTATCAAGACCAACCACGTGATCAGCTATTCAAAAAAAGCGCTTGAGAATATCAGGGGGCCGCTTGAGAAAGTGGCGGGTATCGAGGGGTTGAGCGAACATTTACAGTCCGTAAAAGTGCGGTTCGAATGATCGGAGACAACGATGAAGAACAGGAAGGCAACGGTCAGGCGCAGGACACGGGAAACCGATATCACCGTAAAGCTTAATATCGACGGATCGGGGAAGAACAAGATCGATACGGGCATAGGGTTCCTCGATCATATGCTGGAATTGTTCGCCTTCTGGGGATTTTTCGACCTGGAGATCAGCGCCAGAGGCGATCTGAAAGTGGATATCCATCACACCAACGAAGATATCGGCATTGTGCTCGGCCAGGCGTTCAAGCATGCCCTCGGAGATAAAAAAGGCATCAGGCGTTTCGGCTATGCGGGCGTGCCCATGGAAGAAGTCGTGGGCAAAGCGGTCCTTGATATTAACGGCCGGGGTTTCTTCGATATGAAAACGAGTATGGCCGCGTCGAAATTCATTCCGTCCGAAGGGTATCGATTCGGATACGCGGAGCATTTTTTCGACGGATTGGCAAAGCATCTCGGCATGAATCTGAACATCCGGATCGAATATCCGAACCGCGATATCCACGCCGTCCTGGAGCCGGTGTTCAAGGCTTTAGGGCTCGCGCTCGACCAGGCGACGCAGATCGATCCGAGAAGAAAAGGCGTTCCGTCGACCAAAGGCGTCATCGATTGAAAGGCTAAAAACGGGGTCAGAATTATTTAAGGCTTAATGGGGTCGGAATTATTTATTTCCCGATCGCCATGGTTAAGAGTAAATAAATAATTCCGACCCCATTAATAAATAATTCTGACCCCGTTTTTAGCCCTTACATATGGCTGCTATTACGATCATCGATTACGGGATGGGAAATATCCACAGCGTCAGGAAAGCTTTGGAATCAAAAGGCGGCCGGGTCAGGGTTACCAACGACCCGCTCGATATTCGCAAAGCGGATAAGGTGGTGCTGCCGGGCGTGGGCGCGTTCGGGGATGCGATGAAAGAACTGCGCAGGCGCAAGCTGGCGGATGCGGTCAAAGAGCATATCGCCTGCGGCAGGATATTCCTCGGCATCTGCCTGGGCATGCATCTTTTGTTCGAATCGAGCAGGGAAAGCCCTGCGGTCAAGGGCCTCGGCATCCTCAAAGGATCCGTTGCCAGGTTCACGGCAACACCGCGCCTCAAAGTCCCGCATATGGGATGGAATCAACTCATCCTGCGCGGCCGCGGCTGTCCGCTGTTCAGGCGCATCCCGGACCAGGCGTCGGTGTATTTCTGCCACTCGTATTATGCGCGGCCTGCCGATGCGCGATGCGTTGCGGCTGCGACCGATTACGGCCGGCCGTTCGCGTCAGTCGTCTGGAAGGAAAATGTGTACGCTATGCAGTTCCATCCGGAAAAAAGCCAGTCAACCGGCCTTGCGATGATCGAAAATTTTGTGAAACTATGATACAGCTTATTCCCGCTATAGACCTGAAAGACGGCAATGTCGTGCGGCTGTACCAGGGCAGGGACGACGAAAAGGTGTATTCCCGCAATCCGCAGGTCGTGGCGCGCCATTGGAAAAAACAGGGAGCATCGCTCATACACGTCGTGGATCTTGACGGCGCGTTCACGGGCGAACCGAAGAACCTGGCCGGGCTGAAAAAGGTCGTGCAGGCGGTCGATATCCCGATCGAATTCGGCGGCGGCCTGCGCACGGCAGAAAGTATCCGGCAGGTCCTGGCGCTGGGCGTTTCCCGGGCCGTGCTCGGGACCAAAGCGGTCGAGGACAGGGATTTTTTGCGCGGCGCGCGCGATGAATTCGGGTCACGGGTGATCGTCAGCATCGATGCGCGGAACGGCATCGTCATGACCAAAGGATGGCAGGAACAGTCGAGCGCGGGGAAAAAAGCGGTGGATTTCGGCATCGAGCTCAAAGCCATGGGTTTTACAGAAGCTATTTACACCGATACCTCGAAAGATGGCACACTGCGCGGCCCCAATATCAGGGCTCTGGAGGAGTTGTTGTCGGGCTCGGGGATTTCGGTCATAGCGTCGGGCGGGGTCGCAAGCCTCGACGATGTGATCGCGCTCTCCGGTCTGGAGCCCAAGGGATTGACCGGCGCGATCATCGGCAAGGCGCTGTATGAGGAGCGGTTTATGCTGAAAGAGGCGTTGAACATTTTAAAAACAAACCGGAAGGAGGGCGTATGAAGTTGATATCCGTGGGTCGGTTGCTCGTGGTCGGGTGCGCGGCGGTTTCGCTTGCAGGTTGTGCGACGCTGCGAAAAAAAGAGAATCCGGAAACAGCGGCGCTGAAAAGCCAGGTCTCCGATCTTCAGGGCCAGGTGCAGCAGAAAGACGCCGAGATCGACAGCCTTCGCAAGGCATTGAGCAGGACCACCGAAGAGCGATACGCGATCTCCCGCCAGGAGAGCAAAGTTACGGAAAGCTCGGCGGTCCCGTCCGCGACACAGATACAGACTGCGCTGTGCAATGCGGGCTATACGATCGAGATCGACGGGAAACTCGGCAAACAGACCCGTTCGGCGATCAGGGATTTCCAGAAAGCCAACGGCCTTACGGTCGACGGAAAAGTCGGCAAGAAGACCTGGGCTCAGCTTGAGCCGTTCCTGAACAAGCAATAAGGCGGGGTATGCTTACCAAGAGGATCATCCCGTGCCTTGATATCAAGGACGGCAGGGTGGTCAAAGGCGTTAAGTTCCTCGGCCTTCGCGACGCCGGAGACCCGGTCGCCGCGGCCCGGGAATATGACCGCCAGGCAGCCGATGAGCTCGTGTTCCTCGATATCACGGCGAGCTATGAAAAGCGAAAGACCCTCGCCAGGCTTGTCGAAAAGATCGCCAAGAACATCTTCATGCCGTTCACCGTCGGCGGCGGCATTTCGGCCGTCAGGGATATACGGGATCTGTTAAACGCCGGCGCCGACAAGGTCTCTCTCAATACCTCGGCAGTGCAGGATCCCGGCCTGATCGCCCGCGCCGCTGCCAAATTCGGCAGCCAGTGCATCGTCGTGGCGATCGACGCGAAAAAACGCATATCGGCCGGCGCTCAAGGCTGGTCCGTTTATACTCGCGGCGGCAGGACCCGGACGAGTTTTGAGGCGGTATCCTGGGCTGTCCGGGCAGCGCGCCTGGGCGCAGGCGAAATATTGCTGACAAGCATGGACCGCGACGGCACGAAAGACGGGTATGATATTGCGCTGACAAAAGCGGTCTGCGATGCGGTGACGGTCCCGGTGATCGCATCCGGAGGAGCAGGGGCACAGGAGCATTTCCGGGATTGTTTTCTCCGGGCCCGCGCAGACGCATGCCTGGCGGCATCGCTGTTCCATTACCGCCAGCTTGACATTTGCCGGCTCAAACATTATTTGAAAAAGAACGGTATTCCCGTGCGCACAGACAATGACAAGAGGAGCAGGAAGTGAAAAAAAGATCAGATTTCGATATCAGAACGCTGAAATTCGACGACAAAGGCCTGATCCCGGCGATCATCCAGGATTACCGCAGCAACGAGGTGCTCATGATCGCGTATATGAACCTTGAGTCGGTCCGCCGCACGCTCAAGGGCAAGAAAACATGTTTCTGGTCGCGGTCCCGCAAGGAATACTGGGTCAAGGGAATGACCTCGGGACATTTTCAGTTCGTCAAGTCGATCGCTTATGATTGCGACCAGGATGCGCTTTTGATCAAGGTCAGGCAGGTCGGCGTCGCATGCCACACGGGCAACCGGAGCTGTTTTTACCGCAGGATCATATAAGGCGCGGTTTTATGTACAATATTTCGCAAAAAGAATTCCTCTCATTGAGCCGCCGGGCGAATGTGATCCCGGTGTATAAAGAGATCAATGCCGATCTCGATACGCCGGTATCGTGTTTCCTGAAGCTGTCCAAGGATAAATATTCATTTCTGCTTGAATCGGTTGAAGGGCAGGAAAAGATCGCGCGGTATTCGTTCCTGGGAAGCAAACCGTGTTTTGTACTGTCGAGCAAGGGAAGGCATATCGAGACGAGGGACCGCGGGACCGTGCGCCGGTATATTGCCGAAAAAGACCCCCTTGATGAGATCAAGAAGATCATGCAGGGGTTCAAGCCGGCGAAGATAAAGGGCCTGCCGCGGTTCTACGGCGGGTTTGTCGGGTATATCGGCTATGATTATGTCAGGTTCATCGAGAATATCCCGGACAGGAACCCTGACGAGCTTAATATCCCCGATACGTTCCTGATATTGACCGACAAGATCCTGCTGTTCGATCATATCAACCATACGCTCAAGATCATCGTGAACGTGATCCTGCCCGCGGACCGGAGGCCGTTGTCTGCCGCTGCGAAATCGCGCCGTTACCGCCAGGCGTTGAAGCAGATCGAGGAGATCGATAAGGATTTCCGCAGGCCCGTACGCGCCGCTGAGCTTGATGCGGGCAGGGCAGCCGGCGCAGGGGGCAAAGCGTCCGTAAGTTCTAATTTTGAAAAATCCCGGTTTTGTGGTATAGTGAATAAAGCCAAAGAGTACATAAAAGCAGGGGATATCATCCAGGTCGTCCTGTCCCAGCGGTTCAAGGCAAAGATCACGCGCGAGCCGTTCGATATGTATCGTTCTCTGCGGGGTCTCAATCCGTCTCCTTATATGTTTTATCTGCGCCTTGACCGTGTGACGCTTATCGGCGCGTCGCCTGAGCTTCTGGTCAGGTGCGAGAACGGCCTTGTGCAGGCGCGCCCGATCGCCGGGACCCGCAGGCGCGGCAGGACGGACGCCGAGGACGCGGCCCTGGAAAAAGAGTTGTTGAACGATCCGAAGGAGAAAGCAGAGCATCTCATGCTTGTGGACCTGGGCAGGAACGATATCGGCAGGGTCGCCAGGCCCGGATCGGTCAAGGTGGCGAGTTTCATGTCGGTCGAGCGTTACTCGCACGTCATGCATCTGGTGAGCGAAGTGAACGGGACGCTCGATGCGAAATACGACGTGTACGACGTCCTGCGCGCGTGTTTTCCCGCAGGCACGGTCTCCGGCAGCCCCAAGGTGCGCGCCATGGAGATCATCGACGAGCTTGAGAACACGCGGCGGTCCACCTATGCCGGCTGTGTCGGATACGTGAGTTTTTCCGGCAATCTCGATACGTGCATCACCCTGCGCACCATGGCGGTCGTCGGCGGCACCGCGTATATACAGGCGGGAGCCGGTATCGTCGCGGATTCGGTACCCGCGAAGGAATATGTCGAAACGCAGAACAAGGCAAGGGCACTGGTAGAGGCCCTTCAATAATCCAACAATAAGGAAGGAGTACGGCATGGCAGTCAGGATACGATTAAGAAGGATCGGCAAGAACCCGATCAAGAAACCGCATTGGCGCATCACGGTCTTTGACGAGAGGACGACACGGGACGGCAGGTTCATCGAAGAGATCGGTTTCCACAATCCCGTTTCCAAACAATCGAAGGTCAGGATAGACCGGTATGATCATTGGGTCTCGAAGGGCGCGAAGCCGACCGCCGCCGTCGCCGCGATCGTGAAAAAAGCGAAGTCCCAGACAGCTCAAGGAGCCTGATAATGCCCCCACAGACGCAGGTCAGCCCCATCATGCAGTTCGTTCCGTTTATCTTTATTTTCGGGATCTTTTATTTTCTGATCATAAGGCCGCAGAAACAGCGCGAGAAGGAGCATAAAGCGCTTCTGTCGAAGCTGGCGAAGAACGACGAAGTCGTGACGTCTTCCGGCATACACGGGACGATCGTCAATGTCAAGGATACGACGGTGATCATCAGGGTCGACGACAACGCCAAGATCGAGGTCGATAAGGCCGCTGTCGCGCACGTGAAAACAAAACCCGCTACCAGCGAAGGAAAGTAAGCATGGACAAAAAACTTCAATTCAGGATAGCGCTCATCCTGGGCATCTGCTGCGCGTGCGCGTGGTTCGCGTTCCCGCTCGATAAACGCATCAACCTGGGGCTCGACCTTCAGGGCGGCATGCATCTGCTTTTGAAAGTGGATACCTCCAAGATCAGCGAAAAAGCCCGGGAAGACGCGGCGGACCGGGCCATCGAGGTCATCCGCAACCGCATCGACCAGTTCGGCGTGAGGGAGACATCCATCCAGAAGCAGGGCATGGATGAGATCGTCGTGCAGCTGCCGGGCATCACCGACCGGGAGCGGGCGCTCGAGGTCATCGGCAGGACCGCGCTGCTCGAGTTCAAGCTCGTCGAGCGTGACAACGACAAGATGAAAGCGGCCCTTGAGGGCACGGTGCCCGAAGGGTATGAATTGAGGTATACCGAAGAGGACAGCGAGCCGGTCCTGCTTGAGCAGGCCGCAGTGCTCACCGGCGATTCCCTGACCGACGCGCAGGTCACCTTCAGCCAGAGCGGGTTCGGCGAACCGGTCGTTTCCATCAGATTCAATGCCGAAGGCGCAAAGAAGTTCGCCGAGATCACCGCGGCGAACGTCGGCAGGCGGCTGGCGATCGTGCTCGACGGCAAAGTCCAGTCTGCGCCGAATATCAAAGAAGCGATCCCCTCGGGAGAGGCAGTGATAACCGGCCGGTTCAATCCTGACCAGGCAGCGGACCTTGCGCTCATATTGCGCGTCGGCGCGCTTCCCGCTCCCATGACGGTCGAGGAAGAACGGACCGTCGGGCCTTTGCTCGGCGCCGATTCCATCAAAAGCGGCGTTAAGGCATCGCTCATCGGCTGTGCGCTCGTGTTCATCGCAATGATCGCCTATTACCTGGTTGCGGGCACTTTTTCCGTCATGGCGATCCTGTTGAACGCTTTATTGACGCTCGGGATCCTCGGCATGCTGCCTTTATTGTTCCACGGGATCTCTGCGACCATGACCCTGCCCGGCATCGCCGGCCTTGTGCTTTCCTTAGGCATGGCTGTTGACGCTAACGTCCTCATCAACGAGCGTATCAGGGAGGAGCTTGCCGCAGGCAGGAACCTGAGGACCGCGGTCGCCAATGGTTATGAAAAGGCCTTCAGCGCCATTTTCGATTCGAACCTGACGACGCTTTTGGCTGCATTCTTTCTGTTCCAGTTCGGCACCGGCCCGATCAGGGGCTTTGCGGTTACATTGACCATCGGTTTGATCACCAGCATGTTCACGGCGATCGTCGTAACGCGGGTCCTGTTCGAGCTGTGCCTGCATTTCAATCTGATCAGATCCCTTCCGATGATGAATCTTATCGGCGAGACAAAATTCGATTTTATCGCCAAACGGCATATTTTCTACGCGATCTCGGCCGTGGTCATCGGCGCAGGATTGTTCTCGTTCTTCAGCCAGGGCAAAAAGGTCTACGGCATCGATTTTGCCGGCGGCCAGCTTCAGGAATACAGTTTCAAGAATCCGGTCGAGGTCGAAAAGATCCGCGCGGCGCTCAAGGAACTCGGCCTTGCCGACGCGTCCATTCAGCAGTTCAAGGAGAACCCGAATGTCGTGCTGATACGGACATCAGAAGATAAGAATATCGCTATTACCGAAAAACTCAAGGCGGTGTTCACGCAGGAAGATATCCAGATCCTGCGCATCGAGCGTGTCGGGCCTGTTGCAGGCAAGCATCTGAAGGACAAGGCGGTCGCGGCCCTAATCTGGGCGCTTGTCGGGATCCTCGTGTACGTCAGTTTCAGGTTCAAGCATTTCAACTTTGCGGTCGCCGGCGTTGTCGCGCTTCTTCACGACGTGCTTGTTGCAATGGGCGCGCTCGCGCTCACGGGCAGGCAGATCGACCTGTTATCGGTCACGGCGTTCTTGACCATTGCCGGTTATTCGATCAACGATACGATCGTCATCTATGACCGCGTCAGGGAGAACGCCCGGTTATTGCGCAAGGCGACCTTGAAAGAGCTCATTAATCTGAGCGTGAATCAGACATTGGCCAGGACATTGCTCACGTCCGGCATTACGCTGCTTGTCGTTATCGCGATCCTGATATATGGCGGCGAGGTCTTGAGTAATTTCGCGTTTACGCTCCTTGTCGGGTTCATATCCGGTATCTATTCGACCGTATATATCGCCTCGCCTCTTGTTCTGGCAATGAGCGGCAAAAAAGACAAATAGTCTTTCTTGCCCGCATACCCCGCCCCTACCGCGTCGCTTATACCGAGCGAGGTCGTAGGGGCTTGGTGTAACCGGTATGTTCAGATCATTAAAGCTTTATGTCGGCGCCGAGCTTGATTTCGACCGGCTCAACGCAGCGCTGGCCGAGTTCGGCTATAAGCGCCGGGACGCCGTATTGCATGAAGGCGATTTCGCCCGCCGCGGCAATATCCTCGACGTTTTCGCTTTTACCTTCGAACTGCCCATCCGCATCGAATTTTCAGAGAATGCGATCGGTTCCATCAGGACTTTCGACCCTGCCAAAGGCACGAGCCTCTGGGAACACCGGATGGTCATCATCCTTCCGTATAAAAAAACCGCATCGGCGCGCCCCGGCGGTTTCTCCGAGCAGTTCCCCCTCGAGAACTTCGTCGATATCCATCCCGGCGATTATGTGGTGCATAACGATCACGGCGTCGGCAGGTTCAAGGGCATCGAGAAGATCAGGAAACAGGACCGGCTGCGGGACCATCTCGTCATCGAGTATGAAGGCGGGGAAAAGCTTTTCGTTCCCGTCGAGTCCATGCATCTGGTGCAGAAGTACATCGCTTTTCACGTGCGCAGGCCCAGGCTCAACCGGCTCGGAAGCAAGGAATGGCTCAGGATCAAACAGCGCGCGCGCAAAGGCATTGAAAAGCTCGCCTGGGACCTGCTGTCTCTGCAGGCGCTGCGCATGAGCACGCAGCGTCCCGCATTTTCCCCTGATACCGGCTGGCACCGCGATTTTGAAAAGACCTTCCCGTATAAAGAGACCCCTGACCAGGTAACGGTCTGCGGCCAGGTGCGGCAGGATATGGAAACCGACCGGCCCATGGACCGGCTCATATGCGGGGACGTTGGATACGGCAAGACTGAGGTCGCGATGCGCGCGGCGTTCAAGGCGGTCATGGACGGCCGGCAGGTGGCGTATCTGGTGCCGACGACGATCCTTGCCGAGCAGCATTTCCAGAATTTCACCGGCCGCCTGAAGGATTTTCCCCTCAACGTCGAGATGCTCTCTCGGTTCAGGAGCCAGGCACAGCAGAAGTCCATTATCGAGCGCATTGCCCGGGGCAGCGTCGATATCGTCATCGGCACGCACCGTATGCTTTCGGAAGACGTGCAATTCAAGGACCTCGGCCTTATCATCATAGACGAAGAACAGCGTTTCGGCGTGCGGGCAAAAGAAAAGCTCAAGACCCTGCGCCTGACGACCGATGTCATCACGCTCACGGCAACGCCTATACCCAGGACTTTGTACATGTCGCTTATGGGCGCGCGGGACCTGTCGGTCATCAACACCCCGCCGGAAAATAGATTGCCTATCAAGACGGCCGTGGTAGAATATGATGAAGATATCCTGCGCCAGGCGCTCATGCGCGAGCTGGACCGGGGGGGACAGGTCTTTTTTCTGCATAACCGGATCGAGGATATTGACAACTTGCAGGAAAAGATCAAGCGGCTTGTCCCTGCGGGGACGCGCCTGCGCGTCGGCCACGGACAGATGCCCTCGTCCGAGCTTGAAGCGGTCATGGCTGATTTCCTGCAGGGCAGGATCGATATCCTCCTGTGCACGATGATCATCGAGTCGGGCATCGATATACCCAATGCCAATACGATCATCGTTAACAATGCGCACACATTCGGATTGTCCGATCTGCATCAACTGCGCGGCAGGGTCGGCCGGTTCGACCGGCCGGCGTACGCGTATTTCGTCGTCCCGCGGTCGCTGTCGATATCCGCGGTCGCTTCGAAACGCCTGCAGGCGCTTGAGGAATACAGCCATCTCGGCGCGGGCTTCAGGATCGCCATGGAAGACCTTGAGATCAGGGGGGCGGGGAATCTCCTCGGCTCCGAGCAGCACGGGTTCATCAACGCGGTCGGATTCGACCTCTATTGCCGGCTTCTGAAAGAGGCGGTCGCGACCTTTAAGAAAAGTGATTTTTCATCGTAAGGCGGGAGCTCGAATGTTGATAAAAATAGCCGTCAGAGCGTTATCCATGATCTGTTTGTGCGCGGGATTGCCGTGCGTATGCCTCGGCCAGGATAAGGTCGTTGCCGTCGTCAATAATGAGATCATCACCCAGAAGGACCTTGACGGGTTCATCAGCTTTATGCGCGTGCAGTTGGCCCGTGACCAGTCGCAGGACCGCGTGGAACAGCAGATCGATACCATGAAACAGGACCTTCTGCAGCGGCTCGTCGAGGACCGGTTGATCCTGCAGGAAGCGAAAAAGAACAATGTGACCGTCGACAAGAACCGCATCAAGGCGAAGATCATCGAGCTCAAGCGCGCCCATTCTTCGGAAGCGGAGTTCCAGGAATTCCTCCTCATGCAGGGGGTGACGGAATCGGACCTTGAGCAGAAGATGCGGGACCAGATGATGACCTATGAGATCATCGAATCGCAGATCAAGAACAAGATCGTCGTCAAGCCGTCGGAGATCACCGAATATTATGAAGCGAATCCGGCGCAGTTCTCCGTTCCGGAACAGAGGGAATTCGTCTCGATCGTCATAGAGGACGAGGATCGCGCCCGGAAGGTTTCCCAGGACCTGAAAGCCGGAAAGGTCGTCGAAGCGGCTGCGGTGGAGCACTCGGTAAAGCCGAACACGTTCACTGCAAAAAAAGGCGGGGAACTGAAAGCTGAGATCGAGAATGTCGTGTTCGCTTTGCATCTCGACGGCGTTTCGGATGCGGTGAAGATAGATAATGCGTATTACGTATTCAAGCTTTTGAGGATCATCCCCGGATACAAACAGGAACTGATCGAGGCGCAGAATGCCATCAACCGCATGCTGCTTGATAAAAAGATGCAGGAACGCATGGTCGAATGGCTCGATCAGCTCAAGAAAAAAGCGTATATCAAGATAATGGACGCACACGAGGAAATCCCTGCGCAATGAATAAGATCAGGGTCGCTATCACCATGGGGGACCCGGCAGGCATCGGGCCCGAGATCATTGCCGGCGCCGGCCTGAAGGACAGCAGGAATGTCCGGTATGTTGTAATAGGCGACAGGAACGTGTTCGATAAGGCGGCAGGCAGAAGAAATTTTCGCCTGCCTTTTCAATTCGTGGACCTGGCAAACGCGGATCGCCGTCGTTTTGTATTCGGAAAAATATCCGCAAAAAACGGCAAGGCGTCGATAGAATATCTTGACGCAGCAATGGGCCTGCTTGGCGCAGGAGAGATCGACTGCCTCGTCACCGGCCCGATCTCGAAAGAGGCGGTGCATAAGGCAGGATACCCATACAGCGGACATACGGAATATTTCGCGGCCCGGGCTCACCGGCCTGATGTTGTCATGATGCTGGTGAATGATTGCTTAAAATTCAGCCTCGTGACCAGGCACGTGCCTCTGGCAGCGGTCAGCAGGAAGCTGAACAGCCGGAACATATGCTCGACCCTGCGCACGACCCATGATGCGCTGCGCACGTTGTTCGGCATACGAAAACCGAAGATCGTTGTCCTCGGCATCAATCCCCACGGTTCGGATAACGGCGTTATCGGCAATGAGGAGAATACAGTTATCCGTCCTGCCATCCGGTCCTGCCGGTTCCCCGGGGTCAGCGGCCCTCTCGGTGCTGATGTTGCGATTACAAAGGCAGCCGCAGGCATGTACGATTGCGTTCTTGCGATGTATCATGACCAGGCGATGATCCCGCTTAAACTGACCGGCGACCGGACCGGAGTGAACCTGACGCTCGGCCTGCCGTTCGTCAGGACTTCGCCCCTTCACGGCACCGGATTCGACATAGCAGGGAAACATAAAGCAGACCCGGCATCATTACGCGCAGCTGTCAACCTTGCCTTGCGATGCGTGCAAAACCAAAGAAAAGCCTAGGCCAGAACTTTCTGCAGGACCCGAATATCCGCCGGAAGATCATTGCCGCATGCGATCTTTCAGAACGCGACACGGTGGTCGAGATCGGCCCGGGCCAGGGCGCTCTGACCGAACTGATAGCCCCGAAAGTAAAACGGCTGATCGCTGTGGAAGTGGACCGCGCATTAAGCGCTGAGCTGTCGGGACGGTTTCAGGGAGATCCCCGGGTAACCGTTATTAATGCAGATTTCTTGAAATATGACCTTTCTGCCGTGTCTATCCCGCCGTCGCACAAGCTCAAGGTTGTCGGCAATATCCCCTATTACATAACGTCTCCTATTATCGAACATTTGTTTTCTTTCCGCAACCGGATATCAGCCATATATCTTACCGTGCAGAAAGAATTCGGCCAGCGTATCATCGCAAAACCGGGGACAGCGCATTACGGCGCTTTCAGCTGTTTTGTCCAGTATTACGCAGAGCCCAAAATAGAATTCATCATCAAACGGACATGTTTTTTCCCCGCGCCCGCAGTGGATTCCTGTTTCTTGAAACTTACCGTACGGCCGGAGCCGCCGGCCGCGGTTATCGATGAAACTCTTTTTTTTAAAGTGATCCGCGCGTCATTTCAGAAACGGCGCAAGACGCTCGGGAATTGCCTGAAAGCCATTGTCCCGGATGGCGCGTTGACCGCCTTATTGAGCGGCTGCAATATCGATCCGCGCATTCGCGGCGAAGAACTGGGGCTTCCCGAGTTCGCGCGCATATCAAATGCGTTCAGCAGGTATTATAATATCATAAACCAATGATGCCTCAAGAATATGTAAACACAAGGAAGATGCGCGATCTACCCCGTCTGCTCCTTGCAGGCAGTATCGATCTCACCTACCGTTGTAATAACAATTGCAGGCATTGCTGGCTGTGGCGTGCGCCGGATGCGAAAGAGAAGAAGGAAGAGCTGTCGTTTGCGCGGATACAAAGAGTTGTGGATGAGGCGCGCGCTCTGGGTTGCCGGCATTGGTCAGTTTCAGGCGGAGAGCCGATGCTGCGGCCTGATTTTATGGACATCCTTTCATATATAATCCGCAATTCTTCCGGCTATTCCCTGAATACCAACGGCACGCTCATCACACCGAAGATCGCCCGGCTTCTGAAGGCCAAAGGCGACAAAAAGGTCGCCATATACGGCGCAACAGCCAAAGTCCACGACCATATAACCCGCAATGCGGGCTCGTTCGAGCAGACGATGCGGGGTTTCAGGTATTTGAAAGAAGCCGGAGCCGGGTTTACCGTCCAGATCATTCCCATGAAGGACAATTATCGCCAGTTTAAGAACATGGTAAAGCTGGCTGAATCATTGAGCCCTCATTGGAGGATCGGCGCCCCGTGGCTTTTTTTGTCCGCATGCAATGATGCGCGCAAGAATGAAGAGATACGAGCGCAGAGGCTTTTGCCCAAAGATGTGATTGCGCTTGATCAGCCGGATATATCGTATGAAGCATGGACGAAGGAGCAAGAGCCCTCTGCACAGTGTCAACAGCGCGATACCGGTTATCTTTTCAGCTCGTGCATACCCGCACGCAGGGAGATCCATATCGATCCCTATGGCCAGGCGTCATTCTGTTCTTTCATCAAGGATCCCGGGCTTCGTTATGACCTTAAGAAAGGAAGCGTGCGGGAATGCTGGGACACATTCATTCCGTCCCTGGTAAAGAAGATCAAGGTTACGGAGGAATACCGGAAGAGTTGCGGATCCTGCGATCTGCGCAGCGATTGCCGATGGTGCCCGGTGTATAGCTTTTTTGAGTATCGCAGATACACGGCAAAGATCCCTTACCTGTGCGCGGTCGCGCGGGAAAACAAGCGGTTCAAGCAGGAGTGGCTCCGGCAGCGCCGCCGTTTCTACAAAATAGCCGATATAACCATACAGGTGGATTCAGATCTGCCCATGACCGCGAGGACATTCCATAAGAAATTCAGACAGTTCGAAGCCGCCGGTCCTGATGGCGATACCATCAGCATTCGGCATCATTTTGAGCTTCCTGATCTTCATGATCGGGATCTGGGCACGGAGGTGTACCGCAAGCCGCCCTGGGCAGTTTATAAAAAGCATGATTCCTGGATATATCTCGGTATTTCACCCATCAAAGGCGATCCGCGCCTTCATCAAGCCGCTGTTTTCAATGCGGACCACACGCGGGCGCGGATATACAATGACGGAGAGAAGCATTTCCTGAAAAATCCGGCGCAGTCGTTGACGATGTTCCCGACCGACCAGATACTTCTGGCCCGGATCCTGGCAGACAGGCAGGGCTGTTATCTGCATTCATGCGGTGTCGCCATGAAGGGCCGGGGATTCATGTTCTGCGGCCATTCTTCAGCGGGTAAATCGACCATGGCGCGCATGCTGAAAAAGAAAGCTGAAATCCTGTGCGACGACCGGATCATCGTGCGCAAGCGTCCCGAAGGGTTCCGCATATACGGCACCTGGAGCCATGGCGATGTGGCTGATATATCTGCGTCGTCTGCGCCCCTGTCGGCAATATTCTTCCTGCGTAAATCTTCAAAGAACGAGATAGAACGCATCACGGACACAAAAACCGTTACGCGTCATCTTCTGGAAGTTTTAATTAAACCGTTCGTCACTGTTGACTGGTGGGAAAAAACGCTCGGCTTTATCGGCACGATCGCGCAGGAAGTGCCTTGCTATGACCTGCGGTTCGATAAGAGCGGAAGGATCACTGAGGTATTGCATGATTTCAATCCCGGCAAGCCAAAGACCATACGTTGAGAGATTAAGCACATCCGCTGGTGTTCTCTGGAAGCAGTCATCTCCAGTGTTCAGCCGCCTCGATATAGAGCTTACGGAACGTTGCAATAACAATTGCATTCATTGTTATATTAATCTGCCTGCCAATGACGCTGCTGCAAAAAGAAAAGAGCTTTCTACCGATGCGCTTAAAAAGATCCTGAATGAAGCGGTGTCTCTGGGCTGCATGTCCGTTCGCTTTACCGGGGGAGAGCCATTACTGCGCAGGGATTTCGAAGAGTTATATGTGCTTGCGCGCAGGTCAGGGCTCAAAGTAATGATCTTCACGAATGCAACGCTTATCACCTCTCGCCTGGCAGCACTGTGGTCGAAGATCCCTCCGCTGGAACGCATTGAGGTATCTGTGTACGGTATGAAGAAAAAGTCCTACGAGTCTGTTACGCGTACCGCCGGTTCTTACAAAGCTGCATGGAGAGGCATCAGGCTTTTACAGAAATCAAAAATACCCTTTATTGTCAAGAACGCGCTTTTGCCCGGCAATACCTGTGAACAACAGGAGTTCACTGCGTGGGCTCGCACGATACCGTGGATGGATCAGCCTCCCGGTTATTCGCTGTTCTATTACCTGCGCGCCCGGCGCGATGACGCGCGGAAAAACGAACGTATCCGTTCTTTGCGCCTGAACCCTGAAAAAGGGCTCGAGGTTTTGACAGCGCATAAAGACAGCTATATCCGTGAAATGAAACAATTTTGCTCCAAATTCATGCGGCCGTCGGGACATACTCTTTTTTCGTGCGGCGCAGGCTGCGGCGGATGCGTCGATGCCTATGGAATGTTGCAGCCATGCATGATGCTCAGGCATCCGGATGCGGTGTATGATCTTAAAAAAGGTTCTTTGAAGCGCGCCCTTGAGGTGTTTTTTCCGAAACTGCGCAAGAGGAAGGCGTCAAACCCGGAATATTTGCGGCGGTGCGCAAAGTGTTTTCTGCACGGCCTGTGCGAGCAGTGCCCGGGCCAGTCATGGATGGAACACGCTACGCTTGACACTCCGGTCGAGTATCATTGCCGCGTGGCGCATGCGCAGGCCCGGTACCTGGGGCTTATCAAAAAAGATGAGCGCGCGTGGGAAGTAATAAATTGGAAGCAGAGGATAGGCGATTTTACGAGTAAAACTGAAGGGGGATGGCAATGAGGACATTAAAACGGGAATGGAGGAAACCTAAACTGATCATTCTGGTACGGTCGACAATAAATGAGGCAGTTTTAGGTTATTGCAAGAGATTTCATGTTGGCGGTGGGCCGTCTTACAACGCGTCCGGGTGTGATAAATCCAGTGAATACCCAGGATGTCCACAATGTTCGGCGTTTGGTGCTTCCTGATCTCACAAACGAAACAAAGGAGTATAAACAATGCAACCTACAGTAAGCCTTACACAAGTATACAAGCAGTCGCGCGACGTGGTTGCGCGGGACGTGCAGGGGGAATTCATCATCGTGCCTGTGGCAAGCGGTATAGCCGAGGAAGAGGACGAGATATACAGCCTTAATGAAACAGGCAGAGCTGTGTGGGAGAAGCTTAACGGAAAAAAGAGCCTCAAGCAGGTTATTAAGGACCTTGCAGCCGAATACAGCGGTTCGCAGGATGAGATTAAAAAGGACGTTCTGGGCATTGTGCAAGAACTTGTGGAGAGGAAGATGCTGGTCAAGGCAGCGAAAAAATGAAAAGGACGTATACTGACAGGATACGACTGCCGGATTTCCCTCTCTGGGATAAGATGCAAGGCGCGCGGAAACTCATATCCCTTGACCTGGAGGTCACGGCGCGTTGCAACAACAATTGCCGCCATTGCTACGTCAACCTGCCTGCCGATGACAAAAACGCGCAGAAAAAAGAGCTCACGTTCGATCAGATCAGGACAATTGTGGATCAGGCAGTCTCCCTCGGCGCTTTGTGGTGCCTGATCACCGGCGGTGAGCCGTTGCTGCGAAAGGATTTTTTCGATATTTATCTTTATTTGAAACGCAAAGGTCTTTTGATATCCGTATTCACCAATGCGACACTTGTGACCGCCAGGCACGTTGAAGTATTCAAGCGTTATCCTCCCCGGGATATAGAGGTCACGGTGTACGGCGTTACCCAAACGACGTATGAGAAGGTCACTGCAAAGCGCGGCTCATTCCGCGCGTTCATGAAGGGGCTCGAGGCATTGAATAACGCGGGCCTTCCCGTGCGCTATAAGGCGATGGCTTTGCGTTCGAATGTGCATGAACTGCCGCAGATATCTGAATTTTGCAAACAACGCACCAAGGATTATTTTCGCTTTGACCCTTTTTTGCATCTGCGTTTCGACCGGAATGAGAAGCGCAACAGGATGATCAGGAATGAACGCCTTTCTCCTCAGCAGATCGTTGCCATCGAGCGCGGGGATAAGGAACGCAGGCTGGCTTTGGAAAAAGGATGCGATAAACTTATCATGCCTGAGCTTGAGCACGTGCAGTGCGATCATCTGTTCCATTGCGGCACAGGCAAAGGAGGCTTTTACGTGAGCTATGACGGGTTCCTCAAGCTTTGTTCTTCGCTGTCCCATCCGTCGTGCCTTTACGATCTGAAAAAAAAGCCCTTAAAACACGCCCTGGAGGATTTTATACCCCGCGTGCGGGACATGCGCTCGGATCGAAAAGAGTACCTGGAAAAATGCCGAAAATGCGCCATATTCAATCTTTGCTTATGGTGCCCGGCGCATTCGTATCTTGAGAACGGCCATCTTGATAAGCCCGTGGAGTATTTCTGCAAAGTCGCTCATGTGCGCGCCCGGTCATTGAGGCGTACAACCGGGATACGCAGGGCGCAATTCGAGAGTATGATAACGAATAAAGCTGTAGCATGAAGAAGCTGAATTTTCCATATATCGCCGCGATGAGCGGCGTTATCGTTTTGCTGACGTTCTTCGCTCCGTTTTTCTGGGACCAGTGGTATGGCTTGGCGATCAGCGCCATGTGGTTTCTAGGAATAATCGCATGCCGGGGGCAAAGGTTTTCGTTTACCCGTATCGACGTTTTATTATTAATATGTTTCGTTTGTCTGTGCGGCGGATTGGTCAATATTGCTCAGCGGGAGCAGGCAATGCGGCATTTCCGGTTATTTATCCTTCCTGTCCCGTTCATATATTTTTTTGCCTGCCGCTGTTACGGCCGTGTCGATCAGGTTGATATCCTGCGGGTCTTCTGGACCTGCGGCCTGGTCGCGGGTATATGCGGCATTATCGAGATCGTTACGCGTCAAAATATCATATACCGGTATTTTTTTGAGAATTATTATTTCGACGTATCCATCGGTCGAAGATTAATGTCTTTCTTTTTTCATCCTGTGGTTGCAGCCACGTATCTGGCAGGAGTTCTTCCGCTCACGGTGAGCTTATTTCTGTTAGAGAATAAGAGAGCTGCCAAAGCGGTTATTGCAGGAGGAATAGCGGTTATCCTTGTTTCCGTTGCGCTGGCGTTTTCCCGCGCTGCGCTGGTCGCATTGATCGCCGGCTCTTTTTTCTTCGTGTATTGCCTGAAGCCGCGTTGGGCTGGGCGTGTTTTGGCATTGGGTGGGGCTGCTGCAACGTCATGTATCGTTTTTTGTTCCCTTGCCCGAAGCATATACTGGCCGCTGGCAAGGTTCAGCGTCCAGGACATTTCCGCGCCGGTGAATTTTATTCGTAAATTTGACCGTGCAGTGATGGCTGTGCGGATGGTGAAGGATCATCCGTGGTTCGGGGTCGGATATGACC
>ENA-UPTA01000449-UPTA01000449.1-activated-sludge-metagenome-genome-assembly--contig:-NODE-449-length-47809-cov-6.373288_pt1 | contig 47809 bp, 35 predicted proteins | sample MGYA00238184_ERZ773361 | MGnify/ENA primary metagenome ERZ773361 (study PRJEB29100, sample SAMN05720205) | activated sludge metagenome | isolation source: anaerobic digester from wastewater... | reverse complement strand
AGGATCAATTCGCATTTCTAGTTTACACTCCCTTAAGGTCGTGTAAACTAAATGCTCATTGAATAAATCACGAATTTTCTAAGGCCGCCCCGTCATCCCGGGCAACGATATCGCTTCGGATTCTCCGTCGCTGTTGTCTGGCCAGAAAAGAAACCAGGCCTATCAAGGCAATATTAAAGGCGGTCATCCCTAGGATAGAGTCGCCTTCCAGGTCTCCAGATAACGCCAGAATTACTTTCACCAGGCCGAAGATCGGGGACGGAGCCAAGCAATATTGCAAAAAAAATACGGGCTCCGGCTCCGACCAAGGGATCGCTATACTATAACCCAAAAGCGGGATAAAAAACCAAAGGGTAAGCAAAACAACAAACATAATAATACGGCTCCGCCGGGGGCGGCTTAAATTAAAATACTCCAGGAGCTGCCCGAGGAACCAGGGGAAACTCAATATAAAAACCCCGAAAAGGGTACCCTGAAAAAAGCTAAACTCAAAAATCAGCCCGCAGGCCGTTAAGGTAACGGCCACAAGGCCGGAAAATCCCAGCAGCCACATCAGATTGCTGCTATAGTCACCCCATCCGTCCGGGGCCTTCCGTCCCAACTTTTTGGCTCTCTTCCACCCTTTCATAAAAAACAAATAACTCGGCGTAGCAACCGCCACCCCGATATACCCCAGCAAAGTCAAGACATAAACCATGATCCCCCAGGGAACCTCCCTGGAGGGCAACCCGGTAGAGTCCGTATCGCCCGAGAGAGGAGAAACAATACTGCCGACGCAATAAAACAGAATAACGCCGATCAACGCCAGACTTTCCAACTTTTGCATCAAAGGGTGCTCCGGGAGAGCGATCCTTCTTTTTACAACGCGGAACATAAACACAATAAACGGCCCCTGAATGAGAAGCTGCATCAACAGAAATGGGATCTCCCACCCATAGAGCTGGCCGACCGGGGCCCCAGCGTTAATAAATAAAAAATCCGATGAACCGGTCCCGGCCAGGCTTGAGGAAAGATACCTATAGGCCGGAAACCAAGTTAAATAGTACGTAAAACTTCCTTCCATAACCATCAGGAAGTGGCTTAAAAAATAGACCAGCACCGCGAACACAAACGCGCTCGATGCCCTTCGACGGGGACAATTCAGAAGCCCGGCCAGAACCCCGAAAATCTGATACAGGACCGCGCAACAGACCAAGGCGGCGTTAAATCCGACCACGCCCCGTAAAGACCCCAGACTGTCCGGAGACAGGGCCACGTTCATAATCACAACCCCCAATTCCAGGAGCAGAAGGCCGCCCCCGATCAGCCATTCGACAGACGTGGCACCCAGCCAAAGTCCCAACGCCAACTGGGCGGGGGCGGTCGGAGACACGCGGTGGAAATCCAGCATCCCTCCGGATATCTCGCGGCTGGCCGCGCTGTAAGCGGACATCGTTCCGAAAAACAGCAGGACATACCCCTGAAACACCGCTAAAGCAAAAATAAAAGCCGATTGCCAGGACGATAAGACATGATATTGGTTATTCGGGTCCCCATGAGTCAAAAGCGTATACGCAAAAATCAAGCCAATCACAAAAAGCGCCAGAACAATCCTGGGGACGATTTCAGAAAGCCGGAAGCGTTCCCGCCAGCTCGGCAGGAACAAGGAGTTATCGAACAAATCGAAATTCTTCATGAAACCTCCTTCAACCCGCACTTGAAGAAAATATCTTCTACGCTGTCTTCCTGGTAACGGAAACCGCAAACCGGAATCGCCTGCTCAACAAGGCGCGCTAATATCCCGGCCGCATCGGAAGGTGTGCCGGAAAAATCAACATGTATTTCATCCGGCCGGGGCTGCTGAAAATTCGTCAAAGCGGGATGATCCCCCAAAATATCCTTCACGCGGTTTATCGTTTCCGCCTGTTCCGCCGGCACATGAATGACCAGCCTCCCGGGAGATTGCATGCGCCGGCGGATATCTTCAATAGCCCCGGCAACCAAAAGCTTGCCTTGCTGCATAATCCCGACCGCATTGCAAAAATCGCTGAGCTCCGACTGGATATGGCTGGAAATAACAACGGCTTTCTTCGCGGCGGCAGCGTCTTTCAAAACATCCCGCATCTCTTTACGGGCAATGGGGTCCAACCCGCTGGCCGGCTCATCAAGGAGCAAAACATCCGGGTCCGGAATCAGGGTTTTGGCCAAGACAAGCCGCTGCCGCATGCCGCGGGATAACTCACGGACCAAGGTCTCGTATTTGGACCCCAGGTTTACCATGTCCACCCAATATTTAATTTTCTTTAAACGGAGAGAGGCCGGGATATGATACGCAGCGGCAAAAACATCCAAATATTCCCACACTTTCAGGTGTTCATACACCGCGAAAAAATCCGGCATATACCCCACTTTCCTCAAGGCGTTCTGCCGGTCCAATTCCAGGTCAAAACCGGAAATTTTTATGTCTCCATACGTCGGATCAAGAATCCCTGCCAAAGCCTTAATCGTCGATGTCTTTCCCGCGCCGTTCGGCCCGACCAGCCCGAAGATTTCCCCGGGAGACACATGCAGATTCAGATCATAGACCGCGTTAACATCATCATAATCAATGCGAAGAGACTCGGCTCTTATCATATAACACACCCCAGCATCCGTTCCGGACGATGAAAGCGTCCTTTATTATATTTTTTCCCGCGCCGACAAGCGTGTCTCCAAGTCGTCCAACCGTCCTTCAAGAATCTCCCGGTCCTGCGGATAACAACCCGCGGCCAGACAACGCTTTTTAAAATTCCGGTCCAGGGTCTTTTCCGGGATTAAAGAATCGCCCCGGCAATAAATATCAAAATACAAATTTTTCCCATTCGCGTCACAAATCTCAATGAGCTCAAAATCAGAATTCGGGAAGTCGGGATGATCAGCATAGCCCGGCCCGCCTAAAAACAAAATCTTAGCCTCAGCGACCTCCAAGAAAAATCCTGGCCCCTCCTCTGCGATTTCCGGCAGCGCCACCACCCGAGAGCATTGGCAATGCGTAACCTTGACCAGCCCCGTCTCCATGGCCGTTCGCAGCTCAAGGATACGGTTCATGTTGTCCCGCGTATTGCCGAAATAAACCCACAAAAAAATACCGATATACAATCCCACGGCGCCAAAAGCCCAGTATCCCAAGACAGGATTCTTCTGCGCCTGTAAAATAGCCAGCATCACGCCAAGGACCAGCCCGCATAAAACCAGAATCAACGTGAAACGGAAAAACGTCTCTTTCTGTTGCAGCAAATAAATCATTTCATCAGAAAGGGTTCTTTTTTCCCGCTCGTCCAGCGGCCTTGTATCGGAATGGATCATAAACGTCTCACACCTTATTTCAGCCCGCCAGGTTTTAAACGCCCGGAAGCCCCGGCAACCAGAGACATATTCCGTGTATTAATCCTATTCTAACTTTTTTAACCGCAAAAACTGGAATCACCGATCAAAATTCTATCCAGCCCCCCATGAACAGGATCGAGGGGCAAAAAATTTATACTCGCAGCAAACAGTTTATTTTGAATTAAACTGCTGTTGAAGAACATGAAACACATTTTCTGCCATTATATAATGCCCCTTTTTCGTGCAATGTTCATCATCGTAAAAATAGTCATTATAATTCGCCTGATTGATTAATTTTTTAAAAACGCTGTAATTATCAACAAAATCTAAAGAATGAGTTGAGGCTGTATTTTTAAGGGCTTGGTTGGCCATGGTATAACTGTAGGGATAATTTTGAATAATGAGTGTGATATTGTTTTTCTTACATAATTTTACTATTTTTTCCAAATCCTCCGTTAGCCATTTTTCTATATGCCCTTCCCATTCTTGAGTATTTTTAAAATAGTTGTAATAATTCAAGAATAATTTGCTTTCCATAAGAGCCGGATGGGTTTCAATAAGGCCATTAAAAAAATCCAAAATATAATCAGCATCATACTTGCTTTGAAGTTTAAATACAGTGATTAAGGCCCAGTAATTCGGATACCCGTAAAAAGGATCAGATTCGATCGCTTTTAGACAATACTCTATAATTTCCGATTTTTTTCTGTCTTGGCTTGAATGAATAACCAAATTTTCATAGAAATATGCTCTATAAGCCGAAACTAATTGTGAGTTGGGTTGTATTTGGAAAGCCTGATCATGAAGCGCTTGGGCTTCTTCCATCCTATTCGTTTTTGAATAAATATAGGCCATGATGCTTAACAAGTCCACAGCCGAAGGATTCTCCTGCAAAGATGTCTTGCATAAGCTAAGCGCTTCCTCTATATTTCCATTATTGTAATAAAACCGCACTTTGTCATAAGTTGTTTTAACATCCTCGGGTGATACAATGGAAAAGACATGAGCATCAAGCCAATCTGAACCTGGTTGCCTTAAAAGATAGCCGTCCTCTCCTTGCTGGACATGCATACTCTTCGGGAATCCTTGTTCCAGACGTTTGACTTTCGATTTAAAGGAACGCTGTATTAAGTTTAATGATATAATTTTTGCCATCTTATAAATCCTTAAACTTTTGATAAAACCCATGAAAGTATTTCCGTGCATATCATAAAGCGCAAAATTATACCGATTCGATGCCCCGTCTAGAAGGACAACAATTCTTGGCCGGTAGGTTTTAATAAATTTAGGCAATCTATTTAATAACTGCCGGGAATTATATTCACATATTCCACCGTTATAAACCTTGAATTTTGGGGGAAGATCGCTTGCATCAAGCATATTTTGCAATAGGGACGGGTATGTCTCTTCAAAACTGACAGCGCCGCCGTACGTATAAGAATCCCCCACACATAAAATTGAATAAACATTTTTCCCCGCGTTTACGGTTGTAAAAGGCGGTATATTCCCCCCTAAAGTCCGGTCTTCATCCCGAGTCCTTATTTCAAGCTGTAGAGATTGTTTTGCTTTTAGTTCTTTTTCAAAGGAAGAGATTGAAAGCCGATTGCGGCTACGCAAAGTAAAGTAGCCGACAATTCTCAACCCGATTTCAAGCATGCCTAGAAAGAGGATAAAACTAAACAGGCTGATACACAATTTAACTTTTAAGGAACAGGTCATAATGAATTTAAAATATATTAATAAGGCCGACTAATTTTTGTCATTTCAATAACACTCTTCGCTTCTTCTATCCTATTATACGCAGAAATACTCTGTGACGGAGGCCATTTTTTATACCAAGCATGACAGCCCTGGTCGCCGTTTATTAAAACAGGCCGGAGAGAGTGGCATTTTGTTAATGAATGGCCGATTGGCTCTTCGTATGCACTGTGCCATATTTTTATACTTCGCGCATCCGAAGATTACCTCATGACAAAAACTAAGAATCAAATAGGCTATTCCAGAAAATATAACTCAAGGGACAGCCCGTGCCGTTAATCCCAACACATAGGACCTTTTTTCCTGAAAACAAAATCCGCAACAACCTGTATCTCTAATATTACTCATCGTCTATGAAGCAGTTTATACAGCTTACTTTGGCTCCCGGCTTGTTCATATTCCTTAATGATATCCGTTAGATGAACAATTTTCTCTTTATAAAACCGGCATGTCGCCTTGACATATTCATCGTAAGAATGGTCATAAAGATAATACCATTGGACAAAAATATTAAATAATATAAATTGAAAACAGCGCGCCTGCATTTTACGATCCAAGGCTGTTCCCTTCACATTTTCGGACGGCATAAGACCAAGCGCATACAATTGGCATCCCGTGGTTTTACCTACGGCTTCTTCCCCCGGCACGGCATCTTGAGTATTTGATAAGACACGATCAAAATGCAGCCGGTCCAGGAACCCGGCATCAGGCGGACTGTCAAAATCATAAACAGGATTGGAATAATCAATATGAAAATCAGCATACATGTGCTTAATTTCTTTTATCACATCTCTCATTTGGGCCGGGAATAGAGACATTCCCTGATTGGCCCCGTCACACACATGACCTATTTTATGTTCGATACAGAAAACGATGGCCGCTATATGCATGGCTAATTTACAAAGCCCGCAGATAGAAAGCAGGAAAAATCCATGTTGGAATATATTATGCAGATAACGTTCGTAGAATACGTATTGTGTCAATCTATCGATATTAATGATCTGATGAATGAATTTATCCCGGCCATATTTCTCGGCTAATTTCTGCGCATTTAACTTTGTGTTTTCTATTGAAAAAAAGCCGTAGCGATCGAATGTCACTAAAAAAATCTTTTCAAATTTATCTGCCATCAGGGCGGCGGCCAAGGTCGAGTCCGTCCCTCCCGAGAATAAAATAACAGTGTAATTAGGATTCATGGGTTTTTCGTGCTTTTTGTGCTTTTTGAAGTTCTTGAAGGATAAATTTTAAAATAACAATATACGTGTAGTATAAAGTTTGGGTGCACCACCCTAATAACTCTATATATAAACAACGGGCCTTCCAAGGCAATATCAGGCCAATGGTTAAAAGCATACAGGCAATAATTTTTCTAAACATGTTCTTGTTTCTCGGATCGACTCTTTGCAGGATTTACCGGTTCTTCTGTGCCGAGACTATTGATGAGCTGCGCTTGCAAAATAAGCCCTAAAGCGTTGAGAAAATTGTTTAAATAAACGAATTTGTTGGGGTATTTTTTTAATCCTCTCCAAAAACGTCTTGCATTCAAATAGAATCTTCTCTGCGCTTTTGATATCATTTGATTCAAAACCGAAACGGGAATTCCTGACTGCGAACCTTTTTTGGAGAAATAACTAACATCTTGGAAATGGGATGCCCCCTGTTCCTGAGATAACACATGACTCAATTCAGTTTTGTATATATCCTTAATAAAATCATAGTTGGTCGCCTTGAAAAATGCTGCAACGTCCAGATCGGATTTAACAGCAAAATCAATGGTCTGTTCCATTTCCTCTAAAGTCTCCGAAGGAAAGCCTAACATGAAATATCCTCCGGTTATAATCCCTGTTTGTGCTGTCTTACTGATAATATCTCTGGCTTGAGATAAATCCAGGTTTTTACGTATCACTTTCTGCAGCCGTGGCACAGCTGTTTCAATACCATATACGACCTTATATGTTCCTGCCTGCTTTAATAAAGAAAGGAGTTCATCGGACATTCTGTCCACTCTGATGCCATGAGGGAAAGCCAAACTGATGGATAACCCTGAATCAATAATCAACCGGCAGATAGCCTTTGCCCGCTCAAGATCATAATTAAAAACCGAATCGAAAACATGAATTTCTTGCACTTGAAACTTTTCTTTTAAAAAACGGATTTCGGAGACAACGCTCTCTGGAGAACGGGCCCGGAAACGTTTATCATAATTCTCATAACAATATGTACAGTTAAAAGGGCATCCTCGAGACGTTAGAATAGGAACATAAAATTTTTCTTTAATAGCCCCGTTCCAATTAGAATATTGCGCATAAGTATGTATATCAATTAAATCCCAAGCAAAAGAAGAAATCATTAAACTGTCTATATCGTCCGGATAAACAGGGTCCTGTCTGACGATATCCCCAGTGCTGTTTTTATAAACCAACCCGGGAATATGAGACGTATCTGTTTGAGCACTTAAGGCTTCCATAAGAGCCGGCATGGCCCATTCCGGCTCTCCTAATATCACATAGTCGATATTGTGATCTTCACAGATATGCTGGTGAGCCACAGTAGCTAATTGCCCAAAAACAATGACTATTCCATTGGCATATTTCTGTTTCGCAATCGCAGCGATTTTATGCACGAGACCTGCTTCCCAGGCCAAAGCATGCAGGCAAAGAGCCATCGGCTGATTTAATTCTATTTCATTCTGGATGTTTTCCAAAGAATTCCCTTCTAATCCCATATCGATAATCTTAATATTATACTTCTCAGGGAAACGATGATGGAGTTCCGATGCCACATAAAGTAATTCTAAAGAAGGGACAGGCCCCCCGATCCCAATCGGCACATAAGTTCTTATTAAAAAAACATTATTTTTCATACGAATTCACGGGCATCTAAACTCTGGATAGAAAAAAACCGGGCTTATCTTTAAAATGCTTCTAAACAGTTCCGTCAACCATGCGGATATCCGTCGACGAGTAAGTCAGGCCAGGCCTGATCGTAACACAACAAGAGGACAACTGTTACAAATGCTTTCAAGACACGGCCTATCTATGTCCACTTCATGATAACATCTAGCAATAATTTCTTTTAATGTATGATTTCGGATTTGATTTTGGTATCTGGTTCTTCGGGAAAGATGATTGATATCGATTGGTTTTATTAAACTGACTCGCAAAACACAAGAAATCTTTCGTAATATTCATGGAAGATCTCAATCATGTTTTTTGCTTTTCCCGTCAATAACCTGGCGGTCAAAATAATGCGTAAATTGCCGGCAAGATTGACTGATTCCCACTCAAACTAACAAATAAGCTTAAAAAAGCAAGGATGAATAAAAGCGGGAACAGCCACCACTTCTTATTAATCATGATCAAAACGGCTAATTCCCTTAATAATTCAATATTGGATTTGATACGTGACTTTTTCATCTGAAATCCTGCTCCTTATTCTTCTATCTATTAACAGGAACACACCCTTGCCTGCTCCAATCTTTTAAATTTTAACATCATTTTTCTTAAACAAGACAGCATTGTTCATTAAAATTTTATAGATGGCTTGACTGATGATTTGATGTCCAATAGGATTGGGATGAATTGTATCTTTTTTATATTCCAGGAACAACGGCGTCTTATGCTTTTCCTTATACACAGCAAATTCAGAAACAATATCAACCAGGACAACATTTTCTTCCGCCGCAACTTCTTCCATTACCTTATTGTATACTTTTCCTAATTTTTCGCATTCAAAAAGCTCCATTTTTAATGCTTGTTTAAAATATTCCTGGGCATCATTCTCATCCTTTATGTGTTCTGAATATTGACCCAAATAATAAAATGCTTTGCTTGAATAAGGATTATATAGAATAGCCTCTTTTAACGCTTTGATGCTTTCATCGAATCGCTGCGTTGACGCGAAGGCCAATGCCCTTTCTATGGAACTATCAGCTTGTAATTGCCTGGCGGTAGAGATGTTCTCTGCAGCAGGCAGATTGACCGGCATTTTAATCAAAATGACCCGAATGCCATTTTGTCTTGCTATCTGAATAATCGCCTTTAAATTCGCCCGGTATTCATCAACTGACACACGTCTTGTTTCATTATATCGACTTTTTCCCTGTTTACCAAAATTTTTTATGGCTGCCGATTGGCGTTGCATAATATAGTGGTTTAACAAGGTTACTGTTTTACTTTGATATAAAAAATTTTCCAGAGTAACCCAAAACTCATTCTTTTTCTCTAAATCTTTGTCAGGCTTTCCATTACTGCGATAAAAACGATGTTTATCAACGTCATTAATAACATAAGATACGGTAATAAGATCTGGCGCATAGTCTATGATTTTTTCCCTAAAAAAATTCAATCCTTGATAAGAACTATATCCTATGACCCCGGCATTAATGACTTCAATATCCTTTTGCAACGTTGGATTATCGTTCAACAATTGCTGGAGCCGATACGAATACATCTGATCTTCATTAACGCCCCAGCCGAATGTGGGGGAAGCTCCAAGACATATGATTCTAAAAACACCTTTCCCTTTTTTGCGATAAATTTCTTTATTACGCAATCCGATACTATTCGTTTTGACCTTAACATCATCAAAAATTGTATCTAAGTGGGATTTTTGCTTCCAAAAGAGTGCCGCATCTTGTTCTAAAACAAGAAGTATTTTTTCAAGTTCATTTTTTTCAGTAGGAATATAGGCCGAAATAAACTCTAATATTATTATTAAAATTAAAAAAAACAACAAGCTAACGACAGGCCCGAAATAGCGGGGAATTTGATTTTTTGTCATTTGTAGCTTCCCCTTTCATCGTAAATACAATTGAACGTGGTGCCCCGTCTGGGCAGGGAACCTGTCTGAGCCGATTCCTTTATCATAGACACACTCATGCGTCACGGCCTGGGCCTGGCTTAAAGCGATCCTCGGGGTGTTTAAAAAGTACGGGTGACAGCCACTTTAAAGGGGAACGGTGCCTCATAAAAATTTCCGCACGGTGTTCGATAACTTTTTCACATTTAAAGGGCGAGCCTCAAGCCCGCCCTTTTTAATCTCTCTGGCGGGAATCCCATCCCCGCACAATAGAGTATAAATTTATTCAAGCCAAAAAACACCCTGCTGCGTCCCGCCCCTGGCCCCCAAAGAGGACAGCTGATCTCCAGATGGCCCCTCCTCCCCCGCATCCTCTTTCAGCGCATCCCCTAATAAAAGCGGTAAATTGGTGACCGGGGTAACGTTAATAATCAACGGGACAAACCCTTCAACCTGCAACTGCTGCACCGGCTGCTGCGGCAACGGGAAAGGAATTCCGCTCCCGTCTCTCTTGACCTGCAGATCCAGTAAACTGGCGTTCAAATTGATACCACCTATATTCTGCTGCCCTGTTAACGGAGAAGAAAGCACGCCCTCCCCGACCTTGCTCAGGTCCCAGGCCCCGCCATCCCGCCGCCCGACAGGGTTATATTCCTCCAGATATTGTTGTACCGCGTTTATATTTGTCAAAAATTTCCCCCGGAGATCTTCTCCCAAGACAAGCGTATCTAAGGGGGTCCAGACTTTTTGGATATAACCAGCTATTTCTTCCGTTGATAACGCTTTACCCTGCAATTCCGGGGACCATTTTAAAATACGACGAAGAAGATTCACGAAGGTCATCTTGCCTCTTCTCATTTCAAATCCGCTCACTCCGGATCCATCAATAATGCTCATCATAAGCAAACCATACTCTTTGACCATTCGTCCGATCTCGACCGTATCATGGGAGAACCGAAACGATTTGAGCAGAATCTCTTCCCATTGCTTACTTTGCCCTTCCACATAATCATTATATAATTCCGCCGCCTCCGACAGATACTGGGCGACCAAAATACGGCCTCTTTCCCGGAATTCTTCCCTGGACTGGCTGATAACATTCCCTTTCAGGGGGTCAAACCGGGCAATAAGCGACTCCAGAGTCAACTCCGGGAACGCGTCCACAATCCACCCATTAACGCCGTGCATAATCTGGGCCTCAAACCCCGCACGGATGGTCGCGATAACGGGCTTGCCGTTAAAACCCGCCCTCTGTTGCGAGGTCCCGGACGCCTCCCTCGTGGGGTCAGGCACGTTAATCCAAAGATCAACAGCGCTGACGACTTTCCGCATAATAGGGACACCCGTGTCTTCCACATAAACAAGCTTTCCTTTGAAACGGGTATCCGCCTGCATCCTTTTAAACTCGGTGATCCAGCCCCGGCCCACATCGTCCTGGCCTTGGCCGCCGATGAGGATATTCGCGCCCAGGCCTTTGCCCAAATGCTGGCCTTTATAAAAATAATCCACATTCCGGTCGCCGGTGATCCATTCAATAAGCGGGATCAAAAGCCCGGCCTCTTTATATTCCACCCCGCGGCGCAACAATCCGAACAGCATGCGGCTCTGATCGGTAAAAACCGGAGAGTTCTCCCCATATTGTTTTCTTAAGAAATCATTAATGGACGTTTTCTCGGCCTGACCCAACTTAAAAAGATCTTCTCCGGTGACACCGGCCAAACCAACCTCTTCGATAAGTTTGTTCAGGGTTTCCATGCGCCAGATTTGCGCATCAGAGCCATTCTGGATATAAGTCATTTTCTCCTGAGCAATTCCCGGCAGCAGCAATTGCTGAGTAACAGTCTTGTGCTCTTTGGACACAGTATTGGTGACCTTGGCGTAGCGGGATAAAGCCTCGAGTCCGTTGTAATATTTGGATCCGTCCCGCCGGGTGGATAACATATCTTCCCGCATGAGATCCCAACCCACCAACCATTTCATTTTTCCCAAATCATCCATAGATGGGACAGCCACCAATTCCGCGGTGTGGCTTGTGAGTTCAATGCTGGTCTGATCAAACGTACTTTTTTCTCCGTTAAACAATTTTGAATTCCCGTTAATATAATCAATATCGTTCTGCATCGCGCTGCGGACCAAAGCCAAATGGGATTCATTCAAACGGATCACATCCGGGGAAAGGTTGATGGCTTTCATAAACTCAATCGCTGCCCGGGCAAAGAAGCCATACTCGATCCACCGGGCATCGCCCTGCGGATAAAGATGATCAAGCAAGACAGTATTCGGTGCCCGTAATCCGATTTGCAACGTGCCATTATTATTCACCCAGTAGGGATACACGACGTAATTCACCCCTTCAGGTTCCGTCGTGATCCCACGGAAATTAACCTTAAAAGACATCGGGCGCGGTTTGCCGTCCCGCCCGACAATCATCATAGGCGCGATATCCTTCTGGTCATCCCAATCCAAGGCCTGAACAACTCCGTTGCGGACGTAACGTTCATAAAGAGGGAACAGCGTCAGGCCGAAAAGCTTCAGATCAAGCAGCTCTTTGTCAAAGGTTGCGTTCAAAGCCCCGGTGGTTTCTCCGTCAAGAAAACCCAGTCCGCCGGCCCCGATGGCTTTCTGCGCGTACTGGTCATTCCCCGGCCTGGACAACTGCGGGATGATTGATTCTTCCGTCATATTAACGATCACGGAAACACCCGGCTCTTTGAGTTTGGAAAAAATTTTATTGACGTCTTCGTCCGCAAACTGCACCGGGATATTCCTCGCCGGGCGGGCGTGGCGGCGGTCCACGTCCTGAATGGCCGAAGAAACCGCCTGCGGCCCCACATCAACAAGGGAAATCTGGAAATTCAACGCGCGTTCCTGATCCGGGAGTTCAGCGCGCTGCTGGCCGGTCAGCCCGGAGCTCACGACAACCCGCTCAACGTCTCTCACCCCCTGAACCCCGCCGGAGAAATATTTCCTCGGGATAACGGTCTTGGCCTGCGGGTCATAATCTTCCTTGATAAAATTATAGACCCCCTCTTTAAAAGCGTTAAGGTACTGCTGATAAATTCGTTCCTTCACCTGCGGATCATCCAGGTCAATGCCCTTTGTTTTATTCTGATCGGCGTACACCCGGGATAAAAGCGTCTGGCGAAGATTATCCTTATACCATTTAGCCAAAATCATCGCATTATAAATCTGCCGCAGATTGGAAAAATTTTTACCCGTATTAACTTCTTTTTCCAGCTCCGGAAGGATTATCTCCTTCACCACCTGGGAGGAAACATCATTGACCTTTTTGGTTTCCTCTTTACTGATGACCTGTTTATGATGAGGATCCACGAGGCTCTTTTGTAAGGCGAGATAATCCTCTTCCAGCATGACCTTCAAGTCCCGGGACACCACAAAAACGCTGCTGTCATGCTCATAGACCGCGGCTTTCCTGGGCACGATCCAGACCTTATTAAAAGTTTTTATGGGAATATTCGTGGTCCCCAATTTTTCCTGGGCCAAACGATAAACCTGCTGCCAAAATTGCGCCCCCAGGTCGCTTTCCGGATACCCCAAAGAAGCGGTTATCTGTTTGAGCATATAATCCTGGGCCAGCAAATCCCGCCCCATCTCCGTCTGCCCCAACCCCTGGGAAATCATCCGTTCCTGTTCATAGGGAGACAAGTTGACCCAGATTTGATCTTCCGGCACCGTGAGGGACGCCAGGAAATACCCAACCATCTTAACAGTTTCTCTATATAAAGCGTCTCCCGAGAGCCCGGAGTCTCCGGGATCAACGATAAAATCAAAAAGCAAAGGATTATCCGCATGGATAGTCAAACCTTTAATTAAAGCCGGCTCAAAAGGTTGGCTGGTGGTCAGCAGTCGGCCTGGGGCGGGAAGATCTAAAATGTCCTGCGGTGATGTTTGGGCGTACAAGACCGGTACTGGAATAGCGAACTGAAGGGTAATGATGATAAGGAAAAAAATTCTTAAGCTAGATAGGAAGACACGAACGGCTAGACCGGATAAAGTTTGACGTTTCAATCTTAATCCTCCCTTTGAAAAATTAGTAAATATCCAGAACGTTTTATTCTTTTACTATGAGGGACTTTTTTGAAAGGGTGTCTTTAAAAGGCACAGGGTGAATGCCTTATATTAAATATATACTAACATCAGAATTTTGACAAGTCTTATATCTCAATTTAATAGAAATTAACTATTTGAAAATGTTATATTTAAAGGAATATTTATATATCATAAAATATTTCTTAACAAATGTTTCAAAAGGCGGGCCAGCATAAACGGCTATACGCCAAAATTTTACCGTGAGAGAGGCAGGTTTGTGCCCTGGGCCGGGCACAAAGGAAAGGAGGTCAAGTCCGTTTTTTAATACAATTTCTTCCCGCTCTTTTGGCGTCATATAAGGCTTCATCAGTCATTTTTAATAATTTATTCACATTGTCAACCGGTCCTTCATTGGAAGCCAGGCCAAAGCTGGCCGTGACCTTAATTTTATTGTCTTTATAGAAAAACTGGGTACTCTCAATAATATGCTTCAGTTTCCCGGCTAATATTTCAGCATTATTCAGACCGGTATGCATACACACGATCAAAAACTCTTCCCCCCCGAAACGACCAAAATAGTCTGTCCGGCGGATATTATTCAAAATCTTCCAGGAAAAATTCTTTAACACATAATCCCCGGCGTCATGGCCGTATTTATCATTAATTTTCTTGAAATGATCCAGGTCAACCAAAATCAGGGAAAAAGGGAATTTGTAGCGCTGCCCGGACAGGAAGGCGTTTTCCAGAAGTTCAATAATATACCGGCGGTTAAAAATCTCAGTCAAAAAATCCGTGCGGCTGGCTTTTTCCAGGAGATCCCGGGTTATCCTTAATTCATCAATGAGATTCAGTAAATAAATGGTAATCACGGGCGTCAGGACAATCGGCGCGACAAGGGAAATATACACCACCGTCCTGAAGCCCACCCGGTCCAGCCTAAAAACGATAAAAATAACCGTCGTGAACAAAACCGAAATCAGCACGCAGATCACGGTAATAAGCATGGATTGAACTAAGGTTAATTGATTCCGTTTTAATATCATGACTGTTCGTTCTAAATTTTTCCTGCGGGATTGCGGACAAATTAACTAAATCATAGTATACCGTTACGAAAAAAAAGTCTATGACGTTATCATTTTTCTTGCAGGAGAGGGGCGTGACCGGAAAAAAACAGGGGCCTCCCTTCCCCCGGAAAAGTTCATACCTTCTAAAAATTTATGCCATGGCGGCATCCAGCTTCTGATAACACAGCAAAGCCAGCCCATAAATCAACGCCGCTAAAAACATGATCGTGCTAAATCCGGAAAACTGGGCGAGAATAATCGCAAGCATGGACGCCAAAACGCTAAACCCGCTATTAATCCCCCAGGCCCAGGGGATCGCGTCTTCTGCCTTACGTCCAATAAGGTGTAACCCCAGGGGGAAATACACCCCCAGGAAGACTCCCAGGGGGAACACCAGGAGCCCCACAACAGCGGCCCGGAACGCGAAGTTCATTCCCAGCGCCAGGTCCGCTAAAACAGACCCGGCCGTGATCATAAATAACAAATAGCCTATAAGGAACGCCGTCACCATCCGGCTCAGTTTGATATGGCTTTTAATCCGTTTCTCAAGAAAAGGCAGGGACAGACTGCCGAAGCCGGTTGCGATCAACAGCAAGGCCAGAATAACGCTGATGGAGTAAATCGGGCTGCCCAGCATTAAGACGAATTTCTGCATCAGGGGGATCTCAATAAACATAAACCCGCAGCCCAGGCAGGCAAAATACATAATAAAAGGCCCCAGCGCGGGCCCCGGCATGCTTTGGACGCTTTTTCTTTTAAAAATCCACAGCGGCAGAAAAATAAAGACCAGGATAAACAGCAAGGCCTGCACCAAGACAAGAATCTGCGTCATAAACATAATCGACCCCAAATGATGGAGGCGGGAAACCTGAAAAGGGTTAAATGACAAGAGTCTGTAATATTTATAGAAAAACGGGTCGTCATCCGTGACCACGGAAATATCGTACGTATAATTCCTATCCCACTCCTCCACATTCCCGTTCTTAAAATCCTCCGTGTACCGGGCAAAATAATTAACCGGGTGATGATTGATTTTAGCCCACTCATCGCCGGGATAAACCGGGATCGTCTGATGTTTTTTAAAATAATCGAGGACAAGAGCCCGTTCTTCCGGGCTGAAAGGCGTTTTTTTAATCAGCATCAGCGACCATGTGACATGATCCCCGATGATAATATGCTCCCATGGGCGCGCCGCCCCGCTGGCTTTCAGCGCCTCAAGTGCGATCGCATAAAGGCGCAGGGTTTCCCGGGGCTTGTCCGGAAACAGCCACCGGTTAAAATTAATCACCCCGTTGTCCCGGATGACGCGCAGATAATCCATCAGCGCGTTCTTGGTATACAGATAACTCTCCGCATAGGCGTACGCCCCGGAAGTGAGGCCGGAAAACGTGTCAACCCCGTTGAGGATTATGAGATCAAAAGAACCGGCCCCAAGCCTTTTCACCAGATGACGGCCGTCCTGGTTAAAAACCTTGACGCCATCCATAGCATAAACACCGCCGGAATAGCCGTACATGATTCCGCCCGGGGACAGGGCCCGGACAATCGCGGGATTAATTTCCGCGCCGACAACTTTTCCGGCCCCATGGCTTTTGGCCATAAAGATATCGCGCCCGCCCCCGGCACCGATAATGATGACATCCGGCTTATCAAAAAGCACATACGGCACCTCCATCCCCCGGCTGAATAAGCGCACCCGGGACTGCTGTTCGGCTAACCCCGCGCTGGACAGCCGGTATATCGGGGCTCCCGCCAGAAAATTTGTGGTGATGTAGGAAAATTCCGGAGCCGGGACCACATTGATTTCAAACGTCCCGATGGAAGTCGAAGACAACAATTGGCGCGCCTTAGGGTCGATGATCTGGAAAATATCGGTGCGGCCCAAAGGATGCCATTGAGAAAATTTCTCCTGATACTGCTGCGGTTTATAAGCCCCGGGGATCCATTCCCACCCTTTATTCTTGTCAATAGTGTAGCTTTTGATCTCCGGGATCCTCATTAAAACAAACGGCAAAAACGCAATCAAGGCCGCCCAAAGGGCAAGCTTGACTCTTCTCCCGGGAGTCAGGATCGTCAGGCCCAGGCAAAAACATGCGGCGCACAGCAAAACGAGCGAACGGGTGACTTCCCAGGAATGAATCAGGGGGAAAAACAAAAAGGCGCCCAATCCCGCGCCCATAAGGTCAAAGAAATAGATTCGGGAAGATTGGGAAGGATGAAATGTAAACACATACACAACCAGGAACCCGATCAGGGTGAAAGGAATGGCGAACAATGTGTAGGCCCAAAGCAACACGGACAACGAGGACATATTAACAAGAATCTGGGCCACATCATCCACGCAGACCGGCAGATAAATAATGCCCATTGTGCAGATCATCGCGTATAAAGCGATCTTGATCAGGCCGTACGCCAACACCTTTTCCGGACGGATTTTCTGCAAAACGTGTTTAAAAAGAAAAACAATATTCGCCCCGATGCCATACCCCAGGATAGCGAAAGGGATCACAATATATACGACATGGTTCCATGTTTTGAGACCAAGAATCCGGGTGAGAAACAACTCGAGATTTATCGCGAAGAAAGACAAAAAACAGACGATAAGATAAATTCCTGGCATAGTCATTGAGGAGTTAAATACGGCGCCCACTCTTAATAAAGAGGTTCAAAATCTTCCGGAAGGATGTCCCATTTCTTATCATAAACATGAACACGTTTCGTCGGGCCGGTTGTATCAACAATCAGCTGCCCTTCCTGGACCCACATTAAAAGGCCTCCAACCAAGTTGTACGCCTGAAATCCTTCTTTTTCAAGGTGTTTCGCATAAATCCCTCCGCGCTTGCCAATGGTGGAATAAACGATCACCTCATAATCTTTATACTTGGCTTTCTGGCGCTCAAAATCCTGCTTGCCCATCGACAGGGGAAGCATGGACACCTCCCGTTCTTTGTTTTCTCGGACATCGACCACCACCGTTTTTTTGCCGCGAAGCATCTGCAGGGCCTCGGCCACCGTCAGTTCCTTCACGTTACGGAAAAAAAGCTTTTTATATCCTTCATACATGTCCAGAATTTCGTCCCGCCGGATTTCCGCCGGGGTTCTGGTTTCCTCCTTCTCGTAAAAAACATACGCCTGGGCAACCGTCGGCAACATCATTCCCGACAAGACAACGGCCAGGCACACCCCGAGCACGGCCTTCCTCGCGGGAACACCGTGCGTATTATCCTGCGTTCGCTTCGAAAATCCGGGTAAAAAACTTGCTGCTCTCATAGCCTCTTCTCCTTGTTGTTGTAGTTTCCTTCCGGCAGAAAGCCTTTTCAGCCCCCCCCAGGCGTTATTTCCCTTTACGTCTTCCGTTAAAAAGTTTCCTGGCACGATTTCCCGTCAGAGGGAAAACCCCTTCGCTTACGGCTTTGACATCCTCCACAGAATAAAAAGCCCGGGGGTTAAACCGGTGAATGGTATCAATAACCGTTCTGTGGTCCTTCCGGTTGATAATTGTGTAAATAATATTGACCTTGCCTGTCGTCCCTTTCGCGTCAACACTGGTCACTCCGTACCCTTTGGCTTTAAGGAAGTCGACCAGTTCCGAGGCCTCTTGTTTTGTGATGACCTGCACAACCTCCTGCCCCATGGCCAATTTCTCTTCCAGCAGGATCCCCACAAAATTCCCCATCGCAAACCCGCCGGCAAAGGCAAAATAACAGGTAATATTCGTCAGGTGGTTAAAAATCTGCCGTATCGCCAAGAGCCAAATCAGCACCTCAAAGAAAGCGAGAACCGGAGGCAAAAACTTCTTGTCCCGAGATAAAAGCATAATACGGATCGTGCCGAGGGAAACGTCCAGAATCCGGGCCACAAAAATCAACAAGGGAGTGACAATCCAGGTAAAAACCGGAGAATCCAAAAAAGTTCCGCCCAGCATATTTATTCCTTATCCTGATCGCCTGCAACCAAAAGGTCCAGCAGCGCTTGGGCCGCCAGAACCGGCCCCTTCTTTTCCCATCCACTCAATCCCAGCCGTGTCCGAATCTGCCCCACAAAAATCCCCTTATCAAAAAAAGCCTGAAACGTTTTTTCCGCGATCGCCTCGTGCAGCTGGCGGTACTGGGGCGGGCCAAAGATATTGGCAAAATAGGAATGAACGATGCCGGAGGAACTTGTCGTCCCTTTGCTCATAACCGTGCCTTCTTTAAATATCGCCAGAGCCTTGTCAACGGCCGGCATCCGTTCGATCAAAGGGTGGTCTTCATCGATCTCTTCATAATTATTGGCATAAAAAACATAATCAACCTTTTCCCCCCGGATGACGCAGTCATACGTCGTCACAGGAAGAATAATTCTGGCGTTGACCATGTTGGGGTTCATAATAATGGCCCGGTCAATCTGCCCCAGGGCATAGCCGGGTTTAAGGTCATCCAGCCGCAGGAAAGCCCCCGTTTCCGTGCCATAACCGATAGGATCGCCGCCGTTATCGATGCAAATCGACCCCATGTCATCGGCGATAATGATCATATCCTGAATCGCCGCCTCACCGACCTCGCGCAAGGCTTCCAGCGTTTCGGATTTCCCGGCCCCGGTATCCCCCATAAATAAAAGCGTGACGTCCTTCCCCCCTTGAAGAATCAAACGCACCAGGGCGCCGTGAAAAGGAAAACGGCCCTGTTTCATCATAATAATATTATGCAGGGTCAAAACCATTTTCTTTACATAACCAAAATACCCAAACTCATCCCGGCCGGGAACCGCGGCCACGAACGGATCATTTTTAAGGTCCTCATAAAACACCGTCGGGAAAACCCCATACTGATCCAGGACATCCCCCGGAACGCCGAAAAGAAACACCCCATCCGGGGAGCGTTGAAGGTCAGCGTCGTCCGCCAGTTCAAACAGGTTACATAACGAGTGGCCCAATTCCAAAAATTTATTGTGAAAGTAAACCAAAATGACCAGCGAGCCGACTTTGGCCGGATAACACAACCAGTCCTCGCGTGAAACGTCAATATATTCCAAAGGGTTCGAGCCGATTTTTTCAAACTTCCCGGTCCTCTTGTTCATCGGGGGGTCAAGGATCAACGGGGGAACGAGCAAAATCTGCCGGATCTGCGAGACTTTATTCAACTTTTTATACAACGGATCCCGAAAAGGGATTTCCTTCTGCAAGGCAATGGTGGCGATTGCCGCCCCGGCGGCGACTTGGCGGTAAATCCGGGGGTGCTGCCCGCTGATATTCTCCTGAATGTCCCGGTATGTCCCCAAGATAAGATTCGTCAGCTGTCCAATGGTCGAGTTGAAGGTCCGGTACGGCCTTTGATCTAAATCTTTTCCGGTCGAATCAGAAATGAGGAAGCGGTCAAAACTGCGCCAATAATTATAAAGATATTCCGTTAACTCGTGAAACAGCGCCGGATCCTTCAATAACTCCTGGGCTCCCGGGACGACATTGGGAACCAGCTTCGCAGACATCTTGGTCAGGAAACTTAATGTCTTAACGAAGACCGCCAAATCCTCTTCCTGGATGACGGGTTTGCCAAAGACCCCCATTAAAAACGAATTCCGTTTTTCCAGTTGACGGATTCCCCGGCGAAGGACTTCTTTAAACAAAGCGCTTTCCATCAATTCATCGACGGTTTCACACGTCCGGTCATGCAGATGAATGATGATTTTCTTCTCCAGTATTTTATAGGAACCCGTGTCCATACCCTGTTTCCCTCACACAGCCTGTCTTAATTTAAAATCACCGGCCCCTATTGTATTATCAGTCAGAGAAAATGTCCATCAAAAACCACAGAACGCCCCTTCCCAACAGGCTAAGGCTTCGGGAGGAACAAAGAGGCGCGTCCCAAACATGGTCGGGGATATTTTCTTAGGAAGGCCGGCAGGTCACGCCGGTCGGGGCATCGTGGCGGGCCAAAGATAAAGGCCGTTTCAGCAGAGCCGAAATATCCTTCGCCTTATCAAAGTCAACCCATACTTTATTATCATAAAGACGGTACAGCCCTCTATAAGAGCTGGGCGAGAAATTGATCATCAACACATTGGCCCCGCACTGCAAAGCCCGGGCCTGCAGGTCATGGCCACCCAGCGTCGCCAAAGCGGTGGTCGCGGGGATGTGGGCCGTAGGCACAAGAATTCGGGCCAGCGCCAGGACTTTCAGCACAAGCCCGGGGCTGGGCATCGGAGAATCGGCCCAAGGCGTTTGCGCCTGGGGGATAAAAGGCCCCAGGCCGATCATCTCCGGCTGGAAGTCCTGAAAGTACTCCAGATCATGCGCAAGGTCAGCCAGGGTCTGTCCCGGCAGGCCGACGATGTTCCCGGTGCCGACCTGATACCCGATCCGGCGAAGTTCCTCGAGCAACTCAAGGCGCTTTTTCAGATTCTGCCCGGGATGAATTTTTCTGTATAATGAAGAATTCGCGGTTTCGAATTTGAGCAAATAACGATCAGCCCCGTTATCAAAAAATGCCTGATAATCATCAATAGGGCGCTCCCCCACAGACAGGGTCACGGCAGCCTCCGGCACCCGCTTCTTGACCGCCCGCAGGACCAGGCTGATATCCTCCCGGGTAAACGAGAGGTCATCCCCCGACTGAAAAATGACCGTCCGTATCCCCGCGTCCAGAATCCGCTGCGCGGTTTCAATCATTTCCGTTAAACTCATCCGGTAGCGGGCCAACTGAAGGTTATCGGACCGGAGTCCGCAGTAGTGACAACGCCGGACACAATAGCTGGAAAACTCAGCCAACCCCCGGAGCACGATGGCGGCCCCGCAGTGATTGTTCCGTTCAGCATCGGCGCGGGGAAAAAGCTCCTCCGCCGAATTCTCATCTAATAAAGCGTTATAAATATCCTGTCTCGTCATGGAACCCCCGGTTGTCCTTATGAAAACTTCGCTTCGCGGAATGGGCTGACATCTTAACCTACGCGCGAACATCTCCAAAACAGAAAACCTTATGAATCTATCGCCTTCTCATCCACGGGCCTGTCCGCGGTCTTCGGCGAAGGCGGATAATAATTAACGGTTCGCCCCCCGGTGAAAGAGGATTTCCCCTGCAGGGATACAACCCCGGCCAGGACACCCGGAAGGGCGGAATTCCGGCTCCCCAGGACGCTTTTCAAGCCGGGCCCGCTCTGGAAGGGCTTTCGTTAACACAGCAAAACTCATTATTTTTTATATTCCGGCCTCGGAACATATTTTGTATGCAGCAGGTGATGCGCCTTTTCACTCAAAGGCCCCTGCAGGAACTCGGCGTAAAGCTGTTTAATATAAGGATTCTCATGGCTGTAACGCACGGTGCACTGTTCATCATCCTCATACAATCCTTGAGCCCTGGCCGCCCGCACTTCGTCGTTCACGCCATAAGGCTGACCGCCTCCTCCGATGCATCCGCCCGGGCACGCCATGACCTCAATAAAATGGTATGGAACCGGCTCACCGTTCTTGAGCGCCGTCCGGACTTTATTTAACACGTATTCCACATTTGCTAACCCGTGCGCCACCGCGATCTTCACCTCGGTGCCGTGAATGGAAACCGAAGTTTCCTTCACCCCTTTCAAGCCGCGGACATTACGGAAATTGACATCTTTCAGGTTCTCCTTGGTGATAAAATAATACGCCGTCCGCAACGCGGCCTCCATGACACCCCCCGTGGCGCCGAAAATGACCCCGGCCCCGGAATAATCCCCCAGGAGATGGTCCGGGTCTTCGTCCGGAAGCTCACGAAAATCAATCCCCATCTGTTTAATCATGCGGATCATCTCCCGCGTGGTCAAGACGACATCCGTGTCCTGGAAGCCGGAGGCCGACATATCATGGCTGCGGGTGATCTCATATTTTTTGGCGGTGCAGGGCATGATCGACACCATAAAAATCTTGGCCGGATCAAGGCCTGCCTTCTGCGGGTAATACGTCTTCGCCAACGAACTCAACATGGCCTGAGGAGATTTGGCCGATGAAAAATGCTCTATCATGTCCGCTTGAAATTTCTCCATAAAATCCACCCAGGCCGGACAACACGTCGTGACCAGGGGAAGCGGCCCTTTTTTGTAAAGGAAGCGATCCACAAACTCGCTCGCCTCCTCCATAATAGTGACATCCGCGGAGAAATTCGTGTCAAAAACCGCTTTAAATCCCATCCGTCTCAACAAAGCGTAAATTTTCCTGGTCAGGTTTGTCCCCGGAGGAAACCCGAACCCCTCGCCCAGAGCGACCCGCACGGACGGGGCAATCTGAACAATACAGATTTTATCGGGGTCCTGCAGGGCTTCCCAAACCCGGGCTGTCTGGTCATACTCAAAAATAGCTCCGGTCGGGCAATGGGCGGAACACTGACCGCAGCGGACACAGGGCGATTCGCTCAAAGAGATGTCCCCGGTCGGGGCAAAACGGGTGCTCGCCCCCCTTTCCAGAAACGATAACGCCCAAACGTTCTGGGCTTCCTGGCAAACGCTCACGCAACGGCCGCATTTGATACATTTGCTCGGTTCCAGGACAAGGGTCCCCGTGCTGACATCTTTGGGGATCTTCTGAACAATTTTTTCAAAAGTCTCCTCCCGGATCCCGAAATCCGCCAGGATAGTCTGCAACTCGCAATTCTTATTCCTGCCGCAGGTCAAACAGTCATTGGGATGAGTGGATAAAATCATTTCAACGACCGTGCGCCGCACCGCCACGATCTCGGGATCGTGGGTGATAATATCCATCCCGTCTTCAATCGGCGTACAGCACGCCCGCAGCATCTTGGCGGACCCTTTCGCTTTGACGACGCATATCCCGCAGGCGGCCGTCGGTTTAATGTCGGGATGGTAACACAACGTCGGGATCTTCACCTGAATACGTTCAGCCGCTTCCAGGATTGTCATCCCGGGTTCAAATTCCACCGGCATATTATTAATAACAGCTTTACCCATATTCTCTCCTTCTACCCGGATTTCCCGGGCCTATCGGTCAATCGCTTTAAATTTACACACTTCATAACACTGCCCGCAATGAATGCATTTCTCCTGATGAATCACATACGGCTCATCCCGGCTGCCGGTGATCGCCCCCTCAGGGCAATGACGCAGACACAGGCCGCAACGCTTGCAACGCTCGTTGACAATGACATAGTGATACAACCTCCGGCACTTCCCGGCCGGGCAGACCTTATCGTGCACATGGCGGTCATACTCCTCTTTAAAATACTTCAGGGTGGACAAAACCGGATTAGGCGCCGTCTGCCCGAGACCGCAAAGAGACGCCTTCTGCATGGCCTGAGCAAGCCGACGCAGTTTTACGATGTCCCCGTCTTCGGCCTTCCCTTCAGAAATTTTCTCTAAAATTCCGAGCATCTGGATTCCTCCGATCCGGCACGGAGCGCATTTCCCGCACGACTCGTCCACGCAAAAACCCAGATAAAATTTGGCAATGTCGATCATACAGTCATCTTCGTCCATGACGATCATCCCGCCGGACCCCATAATCGAGCCGAGCTTCTGAAGATTCTCGTAATCAACGGGTGTATCCAGAAATTGCACCGGGATCACACCGCCCGACGGGCCTCCGGTCTGCATCGCCTTGATTTTTTTATCATTCAAAATCCCTCCCCCGATATCAAAGACAATCTCCCGGATCGTCATGCCCATCGGGACCTCAATCAAACCGGTATTTTTAACTTTCCCCGTCAGGGCGAACACCTTGGTGCCTTTCGACTTCTCTGTGCCGATCGAGGCGAACCAACGGCCGCCTTTATGGATAATGGCCGGAATATTCGCCAGCGTCTCGACATTATTGATAACCGTCGGCTTGCCCCAGAGCCCTTTAACCGACGGATAGGGCGGGCGGGGAACCGGGCAGCCCCGCTTGCCCTCGACAGAAGCGATCAGCGCCGTCTCTTCGCCGCAGACAAACGCGCCGGCCCCCAAACGGACTTCCAGATCAAAGGAAAAAGATGTCCCGAGGATATTCTGCCCCAACAACTGCTTCCCCCGTGCCTGCTCGATGGCCTTCGCCACCCGTTTAATCGCCAGCGGATATTCCGCCCGGATATACAGGAACCCTTTCGTCGCCCCGACCGTGTACCCGGCAATCATCATTCCTTCCAGCACAGAATGCGGGTCCCCTTCCAGGACACTGCGATCCATGTAAGCGCCCGGATCGCCTTCATCGCCGTTACAGATAATGTATTTCTGGTCCGCCTCGATTTTTTTGGCAAAATTCCATTTCATCCACGTCGGGAACCCCCCGCCGCCTCTCCCTCTCAGGCCACTGACTTTCAACTCCTCCACCACATCGTCCCCTGAATAATCTTTCAACACCTTTTTTAAGGCGGCGTAACCGTCGTGTTCCATATAATCCTCAATACTTTCAGGATCAATCACCCCGCAGTTCCGCAGCACGATCCGCACCTGTTTTGGGGAAACCGCCATGATATACTTTTTAAGCGCTTCATGGGACGGATCCGCTTCCACAATATGATGCTGTAAAATTTCAAGCGCCACCGACGGATTCACATTGCCGTACAGCACCGGCGGCCCGCCAGCGGACGAGACCTCCACCAAAGGCTCGACAAAACACATCCCGACACAGCCGGTTTGGGCCAACGCGACGTCAAGCCCCCGGGCGGCGATCTCTTTTTCCAACGCGGAAAAAACGTCTTTCGCCCCGGCGGCAATCCCGCAGGAGCTCAGGCCTATGGTCATTTTGTTACTCTTTTTATTTTTTGCGGTATGCGCGTCTGCAGACCGGACAGGAAATTTCATAAATTTCACCTTTCTGCTGGAATTTCAGCTTTATTCATACTTTGCCAAAATATCAACAATATCGTTCTTATTGACCTTCCCATATATTTTATCGTCAATCATCATCACGGGAGAAAGACCGCAACAGCCCAAACACCGGACGGCCTGAAGGAAAAATTGCCCGTCTTTTGTCGTTTCCCCTTCCTTCACGTGCAAAACATCTTTCAGCTCCTGGAGAAGGTCAGCCCCCCCCTTCAAATAACACGCGGTTCCGATGCACACGGAAATTAAATGCTTGCCCGGCGGAGTCAGCTTAAAATAATTATAAAAAGTGATCACTTCATAGATGCGGGCCAAGGGAATGTCCAGAATACGGCTCAGTTCAAACGAAACCTCCCGCGGGACATAGCCATGGGTGTTCTGGATCTCATGCAGGATCATGATCAGGTTGCCGTCCATGTCCTTCCATTTTAAAACGATATCGGTAATCCCCCGGACAAACTGACGGTGTTCATCGCCGGAACGGCGGATAAACATCTGCACGACTTTCAGCAAGCGCTCCGGAGTCACCGGTTTCTCTAGCACCATTTTAACCGGCAGATGCTGCTCATCCGGCTTCAGTTCAACAGGGAAACTCTTGTCCCGTTTTGCCCCCGTAATCATGATCACCGGGATATCCTGGACCGCCGCGTCCAAAGCAAACGCCTTGGCGGTTTCCGCCCCTTCCGTTTCATACGTCATCATCATGTCCAGCAGGACCAGGTCCGGAGAGCTCTCTTTCACTTTTTGAAATCCCTCCAGGCCGTTCGTTGCGGAGAGCACCTCGTATCCGCTGGATTCCAGCAAAAGCGTGGTGGCCTCCAAGAAATCCTGGTCATCATCAATAAGCAGAATTTTGTTTTTCATAACTGTCCTCTTCTATGGTTATTTTTATGCTGCCGGAATCGTAAAGCGAAATTGATTCCCGTCCAGCCCGGGTTCAACGGTTAATGTCCCGCCATGCCGCTGAATAATCTCTTTCGTGATAAACAGCCCGATCCCGGTTCCTTTTACTTTTTCCATGCCCCGGTAAACCACCCGGGAAAATTTTTTAAACAGCTTCTGCACGTCGACTTCCGCGATAGGCATCCCGTCGTTATAAACAGTGACTTCCACGCCGTCATCCAGGGCGTGCGCCCGGACCCGGATCTCCCCGTTTTCCTTCCCGTATTTCACCGCATTGCTCAGCAGATTGTTAATGACAATCTGCATCAGGCCGGGGTCCGCATGGATCATCAGGTCCTCGGGGACGTCACAGGATATCTTCATCTTCTTTTCGTCGGCCTGCTGCGTAAAGGTGTCGATCGCGCTTTCCAGGACATGCTCTTTGAGCAGAACATTCTGTTTGTCGATCGTCATTTCGTCTTTCTCGATACGGCTGAGGTTCAGGAAATTCTTGACCGTGATCGCCAGATAATCCAGATTCCTGGCCATGGACTTTAAAACGCGGCTTTGCTTTTCGTTGACCGGCCCCAGAATGCTCTTTTGCAGCAAATACGTATTGAGGACGATCGAGGACAGAATCCCCTTCAGCTCATGCGACACAAACCCTATCAGATCAAGGTATCGCTTGTTCAACACGGCCAGTTTATCGTTGGTCTCCGCCAGCGTCTTCTCCCGCTCCGAAAGTTTTTCAATCATATCATCAAAAGCCACAGTCAATGTCCTGACCTCCCGGATGTTGGAGTCAGCCGGCACAGGGGTCTTCATGTCTCCCTGGGCGATCTTCTTGCTCTTGGCTGCCAAGGCGGTCAACGGCCGGATCATAACATTTGTCAGCAGAAACGAAACGCCCAGCGTGGGTAAAGCCGTCAACAGCAGAATAGTCAAAAGGCTCAAAAACATCTGGTTCTGAACCGCGACAAACGGTTTTTCGAGGATCCCGACGTAAAAAATACCGATGATCTTTCCCTCGATATTCTTGATCGGTTCATACGCCGTTAAATACCAATCAGTGACCACAAAAGCCCGGTCGCTCCAGGTTTCTTCCCGTTCCACAACTTTATGGTACACCTCCGCAGAAACTTGCGTGCCGATGGCCCTGCGTCCGGCATCATCCAGGACATTCGTCGTGACACGGATATTATCCTGGAAAATCGTTACGGTTCCGACACGTTTGCCATCGTACCTCTCCCGGTCAAAAACCGCATCGTTGATCCGGTCAATCAAGGTAAAATTTTTATTAATAATCCAGCCGCCGCACAGGACCTTATCCACTTGCCCTTGCGGGCCCAAAAACGGCCGCGCATATTCGAGCCCCAGAGCCGTATCCAAAACCTTGCCGTCAGAATCTCCGGCTGCGGGGGCCAGGGGACGGATGGGAATCGAAAAGTCCTGGGGCTGCTTTTTCAATTCCTCCGCAGATAACACCCGGGTCCCGCCCAAGGACCGGCCCTCCCGGAACGCGGTCCGGACAATCTCGCTGGAAAACGCGGGGGCCTGGGCGCGGTCCACCCAGTACAAATAGTCCAACTGCAATGTGTTTTTTAACGCCTGAATATCATCATCCTTTTCAATCAGGGCAAACGTCAGCACCATTGTTTTCAGATAATCCTGATAAACACTGCGGACCGTTTTTAATTTCAGGTGGACCTCTTTTTGCGCCTCCCCAATGATAGACGTCTTAAGCACAAAAAAACTGTACAGGGACATGCAGACGCCCCAAAAAACAATTAACGCCAGCAAAAGCAGGACAATATATGTTCTCAGGCGGATAATAGCCTTCATGCTTTCCCCCCCCGATTGTTGAGAACGTTAACAAAGTACAGCAGGAATTCCAGCTCAACCATTAAATTCACATCATGAATCACGCAGGGCCGATAGGACATCAGGTGAACCGGGGCGAAATTCAGAACCCCCTCAATCCCTCCCCGGATCATGACATCCAAGACCCGTTGTGCCGCATCAGCCGGGACCGCAAGGATACCCACCTTAATATCCCGGCTGGAAATATACCTCTCGCATTCTGAAAAAGGATAGACCGGGATATTCCCCCCGGTCCCGCATTTTCCCGGATCTATATCAAAGCCCGCCTTTATATGGATCCCTTCTGTTTCAAACCCCTTATAGTTGCTCAGGGCTATTCCCAAGTGACCCATGCCGGCTATTATAACATCCTGTCCGGGATGGGACCCGAGAATTCTCTGAATTATATTCAGAAGATCCGGAACGCTATACCCGCCTCTTTTATTCCCTGTGATACCGAATAACGAAAAATCCTTGCGCACCTGCGCCGAGGTAATTCCGATCGCATCTGCCAACTCATTGGAATAGACCCGCTCGGAGCCGGAGGTCAACACTTTCTTCAGCACATATTTATACTGAACCAGCCGGGGAATGCTGTTTTTATTAATACCCGTAATTTTTTGCGGCACAGCCATTTTACCGGCCCCTTTTTGTGAAAGCTATCACATAAAACTACAAAAAAAGAAACCGCTTTTTGACATATCGGTTTCTTCTATTCTATGTCAAATCAAAGGGATAACCCCCAGCGCAAGCTCTGGATTCCATGAACCGCGGGAAGCTGCGGAGTATTCAACCCAGATCCTTCGACTCGTTCGCTTGGCTCTCTCGCACTGAAGGATCAATTCGCATTTCAAGTTTACACTCCCTTGGGTTGTGTAAACTCAATATGCATGGAATAAAAAGTTTGGTATTAGGATACCTTATTTTTAGAAAATTGCAACAAGAATATATCAGTTATATTTCAGGCATTCAATATCCCTGATCGGGTCACCTCTGCTGCAAAAATGACGCCAAATTGGTTTTCTGGCGGACAAACCCAATTTATGCCGGATATTTTTTCGATGACTTTCTATCGGGTTAAAAGGCAGCCTCCACAGGAAGGCCATCTCTTTACCGCTTAATCCGTTTTTAATCATGTGACAAATTTCAATTTGCCCAGCATCGTTTCCCGGCCGACACCCGTTAACTGTTCCCTCGCCCGGTTCCAGGCAATCACGATTTTGTCCCGGTCAATGACAAAACACGGATCAGGGAGATAATCCACCAAGGCGGAAAGCATCCTGGTATCCGCCCGGGCCCATGTCTTTTCCCGGCTTTTGGGGCAATGACTCAAGCATAGGCATGTAGTATCCTTACCTAAGGGGAGGCGATGGGGTGAGAAGCCTGAACATTATACAGCGCATTAAAAAGAAGGACATCAACATATGTTTGAAGCAGCGCTTGGGCGGTTTCCTCCTCCACCAGGGCCCCCGCCTTTTCACGGTAATAATGACGTATCTCCTGGAAGGAAGCGCCCCGCCCGGGGGGGAACACATCCTGAATGTGACCTATATCTTCTTTCAGGCGGCCCAGCGTTTCCTTGGGGATTCCCATCGAATCACAATAGATTTCCACCCACCGTAAATATTCCCCCAAGGGCTGCTGCACAGCTTCCGCTTCGCCTTCTTTCTGAATCGTGCTGAGGACCCTTTCGCTTAAAACAAAAGCGTGCCCCTGATAGCCCGTCTTGAGCATCTCTTCGCAAGTGCGCCGTTCCTCGGGGGTCATATCCTCTCTTTTACGCAATAACTGCAGCCCCTGGTAAAACTCCCCTCTCTGCATCAAAGCCGCCGATTCCTTAAAAACCTTGGCATACGCGCTTTCGGAACGGGAGGCTTCTTTCAGCCGGCCCAGCTGCGTGAGTCCGCTCACGTGAGTCATGGTCAGCCAATGAAAAACGCCAACCACAATCGCCAGGGACACAACCAAGGTAAATCCGAGCCGTTGTTTCGTCACGGCAATAAACGGAAGCCCTTTAATATTCATCCCCTCCCATATTTTCTTGTTAAGAGAGCGCATTTTGAAAAACACCAAAATATTGAGGCCGGGGAAAGCCATCAACACCGTCCACACAACCGGCGCCAGGGACGTGTTCCCGTGTTTATAAAGGCCGCTTGCCAAGGAATAAGAATAGATAAGCAAATTAACAACAATAAAAGCAAAAGAAACGGCCAAGACCGGGAGTTCCGAAGCGCGGAACCCCCGGATGACAGCAAAGACCAGGAGCCCGGCGGCAAAGGCGCTATATAATAAAAATGATTTCAAAAAATTAATCCAAACTTCAAGATAGCTATCCTTGTCCCGTGATGACTGGTTCATCATTCCCCCTCCTCCATGGCGCCCCTGAACATCATCCAAACAGCCGGGAAGGCCTGCGCCCGGCCTTTCGGCGAATAATACTTCATGCGGCCGAAAGCCGCCACTTCGCTAAACCCCTCGCTTTTCAGCGCCGTTAACAAAGACGGCTGATAAGGATTCACGAGCAAATTTTGAGGCCGGCCCCAGTTATCCAAAACAATCATCACGGGGCCGCGATGCCCCCTCAACAACGCCTCGCGGGACTCCTCCTGAAAGGGCCAATAAACAATTTGCCCCCCGAACTTTTTAAATTCAATGCCGGTATAATAGCGGACCAAATCCGGGGACGCGGCGACAATGAGCGTGTCCCTGGTCACCGTCTTTTTTATCTCCTGCGCCGCCGCCTGAAATCCGACATAAAAACGGTTTTCTTCTTCCAACATGGACGCCAGACGGGGAAAAGCCAGGACACCATAACCGTAAACATAAAAAACAATCGTCACCAGGGCCCATTGCTTCCCCCGGGCAGAAGGAAAAATGCTTTGCGCGCCCTGATACAGCCCGAAAGACAACAGCACCAACAGCGCGGGGAGATAAACCAGGCTATAGCGGGTAATTTTCTCTGCGGCCAAGGAAAACGCGACGGCAAAAACGAGAACCCAGAGGACCAAAAGCAGGCAGGCCCGCCGGTCTTTTTTCCAGGAGAAAAAAATGCCGATCGCGCAGAACAGCAGGGCAAACGGGAACTCCAGCAACGAAGGGAGATCCCTCCCATAAAACCACGGCGAAGAATGGCTGGACGTGTTGATGGCAAGCGCCGACACGTTCCCCCATATCCTCCCCAACTGGACATAATTGTTCACCAGAAGCCCTGACACAACAGACAGGATGATCCCCAGCGGGAGAAAAACTTTTCGCAGCCGCTGTTTTATCCCCTGCGTTTCAAAGCTAAAAAGATAAAACAGAAAAACAAGCGGGATCACCAGAAGCGCCGACCATTTGAGGAGGATCGCCGCGCATCCGGCGAGCCCGACTTTCAGCCCGGAACAGGACGCCTCCTCTCGCCTCGCCTGAATAAGCTCGGAAGCCAGCCATATCACGGCCACCATCAGCAGCCCGTCGATGAGAATTTTAGGAGAAAATTTAACATATGCGCTATTGGACGCCAGCAAAACCGCGCTTAAAAATCCCACCACGGCGTTGAACAGGCGTTTCCCCAAAACGTAGACCGCCGCGATCCCCGACAAGCTAACCAGCACGGTGATGAAACGGCATCCGGCGAGGGAAGGCCCGAACATGTTTCCAAAAGCCAGGATAGCCGAAAACAGCGGCGGATGCGTGTTGATAATCTCCCGGGAAAAAATAACGGAAGGGTCCTCCGCAATACGGTGCGCATACCAGGCATATTCAGCCTCATCGATCCATAAACGTTCCGAAAATCCGTACCGCAGGTTTAAATGAAGCGACATCAGCAACACCGTGCCCAGCAAAAACAGAAGAACCCGCTCTTTTAAAATTATGCTTAATAATTTCATCGCCCCATCGTTCCCCGGCTGCTAACGGCTCATTCTTCCGTGTAACCAAGACATTCGCACTGCGGGCCGGAAAGGATGTTCCATTGAAAAGAATATCCTGGGTAACCGTCTTCCTTGCATTTCACCTGACATTGATGGGCCCGCGCCTCGGACTCCGTGTTTTTCTTATATGCAAAATGCAGCAAATACAGGATCATCGGCACTAAAATAACAAACAAAATAATCGTTCGGATAGATGCCGTTTCAAATTTTTTCTGCATATATGCCTCCCTTTCCTGATTTAAAAACCGTTAAATGGACAGGCCCCCTAAGGATACCCGCCACAATTCCTTTATTGTATCAAGCCGTTCCTGATATACAACATCATATCAAAAAACAAAATACCCGCGGTTCGAGTCCTATTTTACTATAATTCCAGCGGCTTGGCTATGGAAGCAAGGAGCAGACAGAGCGGGAAGGCCGGTTCAAAATGAAAAAGCAGGCGTCGGCTAACGCCTGCTTGAAAGAAGATAGGTTTTTCGGAAGCCCGGGATATTGGGCGGCCGGTTGTCCCGGAAGCCAGTCCCAAACGGGCATCAGCCGCGGGCTACCCGTTCTTTTTCTGCTCTATCTGGATATCTTCGGGGAAAGGATGCCCCTGCCCTTGTTCACAAAATTCCTTAAGACTCAGCATAAAAAGCGCCCACTTCGTATTAGACTGCGCGAAAAAGGCAGACTGTTCTTCCCAGCCTGATTGAGCGAAAAACAAATCTGTTCCCCCGTCCTGATCTTCCATCTCAAATGTTACGATAGTGTTTTTCCATTCCTCAATCCCATCAACACACTTCCATTTAATAAACTCATCCGGGATTAACTCCAGCACTTCCATCACCGGCCCCTGATCCGGGAACCGGAATGTTAATTGTTTCCCTTCCTCACTCACCCCGTCAACATGGATAGTCCACCATCCTTTTAAGCCGTCACGCGTGGAAACGGCCTGAAATACTTTTACAGCCGGAGCATTAATGCTGATCCTGTGAACAATGTCTGTCATGCCATGACCTTTCTTTGAACGATTTTCAAACCTTGCGCTCTTATCCTGACGCGCGATTCCCTGTTGTTCTATTCTAACGTGACCACTCAAACATGCCGGGGCCCGCATCCGAACGTCATGGACCCCTTCAACGACTCAATTGAATGAAGCAAGTTTAGCATAGAGTTGCCCTGTTTCAAATCAGTTTTTTCCTTAAGCTGGCAAAATAATCTTAAAACGGATCTCCGGGTAAAGGCCCAGGCCCCAGCTTCTTTTCTCCCAGGTAATAAGCATAACATATCACACCCTTAATCCCCAAGAGGGGAGCGCCCTTTTTTTAATAAACCGTCATTCAATCCCAGGCGCTTGCATATAGCCCCGGGAGACCAATTGTTCCGCCAAAACCTGCGCGCAAATTTGATGCCCTGTCTTGTTCCAATGGGCACCGTCAATCCGGCAATTCTGCCCCTGGTGTTCTATTTCTCTGATGGCCTTCGGCACGGTTTCAATAAAATCGACCTGATTTTTTTCAAAAATCAACCTAAAATAGGGCATCCCCGCTTCACTCTGATCAGCCGTAAAAGCCACAAAAGGGACAGAGCCCATTGTCTGTTTCATCCACCCTATCAATATGCTTGTTGTTTTAACCGCGTTCAGGAAATCCTGCCGGACAAATTGTTCAGACAAATGTTCTTCAAATTCAGACCAATTCTTTCTTGTCATATTTGCTGCGATATTCGTGATTCTATCAAACACCCAGTAATACAGCCTGAAATGCGACAGGAAATAGTGGGCCCCCGAAGGGTGAGCGGGAAACAGCTTTTGAATCTTTCCATCCCGGAGATAAGGCCTTAATGTCCTGGTGTTAAAAAATAAACTCTGGCTCTCCATTTCCCAGGAATTATCAATAAAGTCATTCGTGCAGACCTGCAATAGCAACAAATCCGGCTTGATTTTCTCAAAAGACCTTAACAAGACAAGATATTCCTGCAAAGACCCGTAACCGATACCCGCGTAAACGAAAATTTCAGCATTTAATTTTTCCCCTAATATCCGGCAATACAAATCCTCATCCGGGATGGATACGCCATGAGTAAAAGAATCCCCTAAAATAAGAATCTTTTTCTTCGACGTAGCCACATCTCCGGTAATTTCTTTCCAGAGCCAACCGAGTTCCCGGTCATAATATGTCCTTTTATCCCTTATAAAAGGCTGTTGCGCCGTCAATTTCTGGTAAATCCGCAGGCCAAATTCGCATAATAAAAGACTCCCCATTACGGAAATAATAATCAAAACAAAATTCGTAACGCAATTCTTTATTTTTCTCGATAAAACCGGGCTCAAATTAATCATTTTCTGGAAAAATATTGTATTTTTTCTGTTACTCAATGACTCCCAAAATGGTTCCTAATTAAATGCTAATTTATCATAATTTAAAAAAAATCTAAACCAAAAATTATAAAAATAGAGCGTGGATGACAACAAGGATTGGAAAGTTTAACCTGAAAATTATTGCCGGCAAACCCATCCCCATTTATAATCAAAAAAAGGATCCATGCGCATTTCTCATTTACACTCCACTCCCTTGGATCGCGTAAATTAAATGCCCATTGAATAAAAATTTATATTAATTTTATTTTAATCTGGAATTAAGGCTGTATTATGGCAGAAATGAAAAAATTCGATGCGACCGCGCAATCCTCTGCAAAGACATCAAAAACAACAATAATATTTCCGTTTGTTCTCTCTTCTTTAATGCTGTTTCACGGTCAGGCCCTTATAAGCAAAGGCCCGTATCATGTCGACTGCCTCGGGTTAGCCATAGCCGCTGAAAAATCGCTGGCAAGCCATCAGCTCCATTTTATGCATGGACACGGGTACCCGCTCATATCCATCCTCGGTATAATTTTCTTCGGTATAGCCAAATTGCTATCCGTAACAGATCCAGTTATTGCCGTTAATTTTATGAATGTATTTTTCAGCTCCATCAGTCTTATCCCGTTCTTTTTCTTCCTGAAAAACCTGTTTGACGATAAAACCGCGATCCTGTCCTCTCTCTTACTGTGTGTTAACCCGCTTTTTCTCTCCACCTCTATTTATGGCAACAGCCATTCCCCGTTTTTGTTTTTTCTATTCTCCGCCCTTTGGCTGCTCACGGTCTATTTCAAAGCCTGCTCGGCAAAACCCCTGTTCCTGGCCGCTTTCTTTTTCGGCCTGGCCGGCGCCGCCCGGATTCAGGATATGGCCGTCATGGTCCCTTCCATAGGCTTTCTCTCCTTTATCCTGGCCCGCCGTCCGCCCCCGGCAAGGGCCCAAGAACAGCGACTCGGTTTCTTAAAACCCTTTATGTCCGCCACCCTCATTGGCCTGGCCACCGTCACAGTTTTTTATCTCCTGGTTTTCACCCGCAAAGACATGAACTCTTTTGACAAAAGCTTTTTTCAGTACCGGCTGCTCGACCCTTTTTCCGGATTAATATCTGAATATTTAAAAATAAGTTTCGGCTACCTTATCGCTGATTTTTCCTCCTGGGGCCTTCTGCCCATCATCGGGGGGCTGGCCGTTCTGGCGTTTGAGCACCGGGGAAAATTCGGGTTTCTTCTGCTTTGGTTTCTTGTCCCCTTTCTGGCGTTCGGCAACTCATTCTTCATCACCCCCCGGTTCCTGCTGACAGGCTTTGTGGCCCTCATCATAAGCCAAGGGTATTTGTTTTCAAAACTCATCTGGAACAGGCCGAAAGCCCTGGACATCGCCGGGAAAATTATGTTCCTTTTACTCATCGTCTTGTCTTATCACCGGATTTACCCCACCCTGTCTTTCCGTCATCGCCATGATCTGATCCCTGAATACGGCCGTTGGATTGCCCGGGTCACAGAACCCAACGCGAAAATCATCGTGGGGGACGAAGGAGCGTTCATCCGGCGCTACGGACGCAGGGAAACGATCCACCAAATCGTTACCGACACGACCTATTATCAAAAACATGAAAGCTTAAAGGAAGAACTCCGGGAATACAAGAAAAACCTGGACGCCCTCCTGGACCAGGGGACGCCGGTGTACATCACGGAAATCGGCCTGTTAAGCAATAACGTCGGCCTTTTTTATTTCTTTCTAACAAAATACTACACCCTGACCTACAAGGGCACGGCCCCTTTTGAAGTCTGGCACCGCCGGTGTTTAAATCACTTGGTCATCAAAATAAAATTGTATCAAATCACCAAGAAACCGTCCTGACCACACCTGGGGCATATTCCCGTTGCGGCCGGCCCCCGCGCCGTGATATACTCGCTTATCTCCCGCGTGCAACCGGGAGCCTTAACAAATTCAGCCACACTGTGAGCCGCCATGTCAAAATTATTCGTGCAAAAAACCTTTATTGCTGTCTTCCTGGCCCTCCTCACCCTGTCCGCCTGGAATACCCGGCTGAACAATTTTCAACGCACCTATCCTGACATCACGATTGACGAAGACCTCTTCATGCATCTGGGGTTCTATATGACGGAAAATGTCTCGCATTACAACACGATTCCCTACGCCGCCAAGATGAGAAGCGAAGGGCGGGCCGTTCCCGGCTATGTCCTCAAACCGCTCTTTAAACATCCCCCCCTTTATCCCTTTTTAATTTCGGTGGCATATAAAATATTCGCGGGCCGCCCGCCCGCGGCCATTCATGTCTCCCTTTTGTTCGGGGTGCTCGCCATTCCCCTCGGCTATCTCCTGGGATCTCTGGTCTTCAACCGGAGCGTGGGGCTGTGTTCGGCGGTCTTCATGTATCTTGATCCGATCCACATCATCTGTTCTCAAAAAATATGGATGGAGACCACCTTGTCTTTTTTCACGGTTTTGTCCCTCTATCTTTTTATCTACGGGTTAAAAAACGGAAAGACTTTCTTTTTTATCTTCTCCGGCATGGCCGCCGGGCTGGCGGCCTTAACGAAATACCCCGGGATCCTGCCGGCTCTCAGCATCCTGATCTACGCGTGTTTTTTTAATAAAGCTTTATTCCGGGACAAGAACTTCCTGATCGGCCTCTTGGCTCCCGCGGCCATGCTTCTCCCGTGGGGGCTATGGAACCTTTGCGTATACGGGCCCGACTTCTTTTTCGGCCTCGTCCAAGACCACGGCCTCTCCACCAGGATCCCCCGTCTCTCCTTTCTATTCGTCAGCGTCGCCGCCCTGTTGACGCTGTCGGCCCGGAAAGATGTTGCGGGCTTTCTCAACAGCGTAAAACAACGGTTGAATTCAAAGGAGGCCCAGGGCGTTTCGTACAAATACACCGTTCTGGAATCCCTGGGATTCATCGGCGGGATAATTTTTTTATATTTTCTGGCAGGCGCCGTCTTTAAAAACCTGGACCTCGCCAGCTATCCCAAAGCCAGCTGGCACGCCGGGCTTTTCAAAGAAGAGGGCGTGTTATTTTATTTCAAGAAACTCACAGAATTTTCTCTGGTGTACGCGTTCGCCTTCCTGTCCTTTTTTATCCCCGGGGACAAGAATAAATATCTTCCGCTATTAAAAATTTCCGGCCTCAGCATTCTCCTCTTCTATTCTTTATGGAGGAACTACCAATCCCGGTATATCTTGGCCGGAACACCTTTCCTTATTATTTTAGGGGCCTACACCTGGACAACCGTGTTCCATTCCTTTTCAGGCCAAAAATTCCCCCTGAGGATGCTGGGCCGCCTTATTCTGCTCTCCCTGGCCGGGTTTATTTTGCTGAAAACCTATCTGATCAACACCGCGGTCAGCTACGGCAACAATATGTGTTACTTTTAACGATGCGGGATCGGCCCTTCAGTGGATCAGATTAAACAACCGCAGAATGCCGCGGACCCGGCCGTCCCCCGCGTATTGCATGTAAACGGCATATCCGTTTTCCAACTGAAGATGCATGCCTTCCAGGGCGACAAAATATTCGTTTAAAAACAGCGGGAACGTCAGGAAGCACGCCGCGAGGGCTAAGGCGCAGGGGGCCATCTGTCGGGCATGGACAATGGTTTGCACGGCGGCAGCGCAAAAAACCATAATCAGCGCCAAGGCCGGCAGGCTCCCCCGCATCACCAAATCATTCCAATTGCCGCCGTGAAAAGCCGAAATAACGAGGATAGAGACGAAACAAAAACCGATCACTGGCGGGAAAGTGCGGCGGAGCCTGTAATAAGCCACCGAAATCATAAACGCCGGGTAAAACTCGATGAAATGGAACAGAAAAAAATCCCGAAGATTCGCCCGCGTCAATAACCGGACAAACCCTTCGGCCTCAACCTTTGTGCTGTAAAACAAAAAGATGGTGATGGTGATAAGAATTCCGGACAAAAGGCTCACCAGGTTCTCCGAGAAAAATGCCTTTAACTGTCTGATGGATAACGACCGCCGGACCCCGATAAGCCGGGCCACGCCAAAATAAGCCAAAAGCGGAAGGCTGCCGACCCAGGCCAGGCTGGCCCCGGACAGGAGGAAAACACTCCACAAACAGAACGGGAACAAAGAGAAATTTTTCCTAAAGAGCACAAGAAAGATGACGCCCAAGAAAGCGACGACAAGCTGATGAGGGACCCAGGACCAGGCGCTGATAAAGGAACTGATCTGCGCGTTATACGGCGTCGCCCCCCACTCCGCGTGGCCGATAAGCCAGGTTTTCTTGGCAATCCATATAAACCAGTAATCCATGCCGGCGAAAAACACAAGGACGGGATAAAAAACGCCCCAGGGCCCGTTGTCCTCGGGCCGGAAAAGATCCCGGCACACGACCGGCAGCAAAAGGAATATGATCGCGACCCCCAGCAGGTTCCATATGATAAAAGAAGCGGACAGCGCCCCCCAGAGAGCCGGCACCGGCAAGGAAGAAACAAGCCCGCCCAGCAATTTACACACATAGACGCCCGGCAGGTACAGCGCATAGTAATAAACCAAATGCGTGCCCGGCGGGACCTGCCCGGAACAGTCAAACCCCGTGCACAGCAGCGGATCCCAGGGGACATCATACAGACTCATCAGGACACTGCGGTGCTTATTCCAATCCCCCACGACACTGAGGTCAAAAAAGACCGCCCCGTGATTCAAAGCCAATAGCGCGAGGCTCAGGAGAAACAGGTCCAGCCTTAATATATATTCGTGATCCGGTCGTATCAGGGTTTCACTCTTTTTCACTCTTGTGAGCGCGTTGAAAAAACAATACATCACCAGCGCGCAGAGCGCGACACGGTGCAAAAGGGGCAAAGGCAGGGAAAAACAAAATAACACCGAAGGGAGAGCAAAATAAGCCAGGCCCGCGCAAAGAACCATCTTGATCCGAGGTCCCCGGACAGCACACGTGTGCTTCAGGCAGCACAACAAAGATAAAAGCACCCCGAGGAAAATGCCCCGGAACATCTGAAAGGTGATAAAAAATCGGATCATAAAAATATTGTCGCTTATTCAGTTAAATCCGGCAACTTTTATTTTTTAGCCGGGATATAAACCCCACGGAGAAAACGCGCCTTCTGTTCCAGAAAAGAAAACTGAACCACGGCCAGGTCCGCGCGCTGTTTCCAAAGCATTTCCATGACGCTGAGAATCGGCCTCTCCGCGTCAAGATAAACCAAGGTCGGGACATCGGCTATTCCCATCGTCAGGACAAGATCCTCCCGCCATAAAAATTCAACCTGGGGATAAAAATACCGGAAACAATCGTGCAGGCCGGAATATTCAACATTCTCCGGAACGATGATAAACCGTAACGGACCGTTGGGATCAATCCCATACGTATGCACCACATCCAGGGTGTCATAAACGACCTTATCCCGGATCCCGCTCTTGCACAGGTTCAGCCCTTCACGTAAATTCTTCGCCGGGATTAATATCCCAAAAACCAAAACCAGCACAAGAATCCTGGGAGATATCTTCCCCCGCCTGGCCAGCCACGGCTCAAGGGTTAAAGCCAACGATATCAAAAGAGGCGGGATAATCACCAACGCCCTGTGCAAACTGTACGGAGGGGCCGGGCTGGCGAGCCCGCCGAGCTGGGTCGCCAAAAAAATCGTCACCACCGCCCAAAGGGATATCCAGAAGTCCCGGGGGCGAAACATTTTCAGCAAGGACAACAGAACATAAATCACAACAGGCAAAGGCAAGAACGCGTAGAACAAAGGGATAAGAATCTCTCTCAGGGCGGCCACCAGATATGACCATCGCACGGAAGCGGGAACCCAGACTCCGCTTTGCCGGGCAAGCATATCTATCCGGGTGAAGAATGACGCGCCGCCGATAGCGGCCACGAACACCGCTCCGCCCAACCACAGGGCCATGCGTTCGAACTGTTTCAACTGCAAGTCCTGTTTCACGCGCAAGCCCATCAAAACAATCAGTAAAAGCCACGGGGCAAGCCCCGGGGTATAGGATGTCGCCAGAATCCCTCCGACATAAGCCAAACTGATCACCCGCCCGGGCATGGCGGCTTTAAGGCATAACAAAAACCACCCCGCCGCCTGAAGCGTGAAGGATATGGGCAAAACGGTCTGTTCACTGGCCACCATAATGTTGACGACGACAGGGAAGCCCAGGAGCGCCAGCGTTACCAACGGAGCGATCAGGGTCCTCCCTGTTTTGCTTTCAGAAAAGTACCGGTTCAATCCGCAATAAAATACCATAATCCCGAGCAGGAAAGCCCCGGAGTACCCCAACCGGAGCGCCAGAGGACTTCTTCCCAAAAACAAAGACGGCAGGGCGACGATAAGATACTGGCGCGCGGGATACCCAAAAAACCCTGTCTGCGTGTAATTAAAATCAGGCAGCTTGAAAAAGGCGCAGCCCTGAGCCACCTGTTGCGTGCTTTCATGGTTAATGAGTACGCCCCGGGACCCCGCGATATTCAAAATCATCCAGCCAAACAGGAAAAAGATCACCAGCCCGCGGAAATTTTTTTCCCGGACATCCTGCCGCAGGGTTTTATAAATCAACGCGATACTGCTGAAGAAATAAAACGCGCCGTGCGCCAGCCAGCACCGGGAGGCCAGCCAAGACAGGAGCCCCGGATACGGATAGGCTGCTATCTCAAGCGCGGATAAAATCAAAGACAAGGTCAACACCGGCGGAATCGTTCTTTTCATTATTTTCCTGTCTGGAAACGAATCATAGTTTGTATGGGTTGCATGATCAGCTCGCCGTCAATAAGGCACTCCTCTACGGCATACGTTTTCCGGTTAATGGTGACCGTGATCTTCCCGTGATTCCGCAGAGCTTCCTCCGCCAAATCCACGTCATGATAAAATTCGGGGAGGTCCCCGGATGTCCCGTCCGGCATCTTTCTTTTCAAACGGTCCTTATTACCGACACCGTGTAAAATAATTTTATGACCGGATTCCGTTTGTTTAAAATCATACATATCCAGCAAATCCTCAACGAGTTCCTTCTGCGTCGCGGCAAAAGGCTGGGCGCCCAGCAAGGCCAAGGCCGGAGAATATTTTCCGAATTCCTGGAAAGGGATTTCCCTGGAAAAGTTTTGGCCGTCATTAGTCACTTCTACCTTAACCCGATCCCCTTCACGGATAATTTTCTCTTCGTCAATCTTGGGGACAGGAAATTCCCACGCTTCAATATTGGAGACATTTCCTTGCCGGGTAACGATGGCCTTCCCGGAAACCCTGCCCTGGATGTCCATCTGTTCGAATCCCTGTTCCCCCTGGGCCAACAGGATATCCTGTTCAAAGACCGGACGTTTAGCGGCGCTTTCCGGACCGGCCACGATCTTTAACGCGATCCGGGTTTTCGCTTTCCGCCCTTCGGGAATTAACGCGGCCCTCACCCTTTGTAAGGTTTCCGCGGCGTCTTCCCCTTCCAGGGGCGGCGCCTTGAACCGCGGCCTCCGGATCCCTTTCAGGAAAGTCATCCACGTCGATTCATTGTCTTCCGGGGAGGAAGACTTCCCCGAAACCACGGAAAACGTCACGACATTGGTCGCCATCGTCGTGGCGATGTGGCAGCTATACAAAGCCCGGCCGTTATAATCGTCCATCGAAATCAGAGCCGGATACCCGCCGATGGATGTCCTTTGCCATTTTGAACCCACGGATGCTTTCGAGCTTCCTTTATTTTGCTCAATATTGAACCTGCCGGTATCCTCGAAATATGCGACGGTCATGGAATAAAAAAAATCAAATAACGGCTTGTCAGCATAAAACAAAGAACCGGGGTCTGGCATGTCTTTTGAGACTCTTTTTATGTCATGAGGATCCCCCCACAAAGACCAGGAGTCCCCCGAGGCGGAAACATAGCTGTCCGGGACAATAAACTCAAGATTGATGGGGACGAGGTGCCCTGTCGTCGCCTCGCTAAAAGAAACCCGCCGCCAGCCGGCCGGATCTTCGGCAGGAGAAACGTGCCCTTTGGGCAAGATGACCGTTTGCGCGTTGGAATTGTTGGCCTGCGCCTTCAAATTTTCTCGCGCCCCGGGGGATTGGGTCACGCGCAGTTTGCCGGCATCGATCTTTAACTGCTGAAGAAGGGACGGATCGACTGCGGCGTGCAGCTCCTCCAACCGGCTGATGTCCGCCTCGCATTCCTCAAACCGGCTCGCCTTGAGATTGATCTCCAACCGCAGCCTGTACGCCTCGACAAAGTCCGGCTTCAGCTCTATAGCCTTTGAAAGGTCGGCCAAAGGCTGCGCCAGGTCCTGCATGGCATAAAAAACCAAAGCGCGCTGATAATAGGCTTCGGCGAGCCCGGGGTCAGCGGCGATGGCCTGATCCAACATAGGGAGCGCCTGGGAATATTGCTGGCTGGTATAAGCGAGTTTGCCCAACCCTAAAGCGTGCAACGGCGACCGGGCCTCCCGCTGGGCCACCTTTTCATAATCCGCCCGGGCCGCGCTTTCCTGATTCAACGCCAGGTAAACATCGCCCCGTTTGTAATAAAATAACGGGGAGTCGGAAACAACGTCATCCTTGGCGCGGATATCCTTAACCGTCAACGGCGGGACAGGCCTGGCCAAAGAGTCTTGAGCCAGGGCCGCGGTGATGGTTATCTCCCCCTTATATTTCTCCCTCCTGTAAATCTTCAAAAAATCACCGGGTTTCATTCCCCAATCTTCCCCAATATTCAGTTTCACGGTTCCCTTCTTCTTGTCCACCGACAAGACCCGCGGGAATTCCGGCACGCCTCTTTCTTCGGAATTTTGCTCCAGGCTCAACCCAGGAAGAAGCTCTTGAAAAAAAACAGCGGCTATACTGTCTTTTTTCCATAACAAGATCGCCGTGATGGCCAAGCCGGCCGCCAAGAAAAGCATGCCTGCGATCGTAGAAATCCTTTTAATATGCGGCTTTGTCCCGGAGGTATCTTCCTTGGGGAGAGAACCGGTCCCGGCGGCCGGGCTGTCCGGTTGCGGCCGCTTAAAAAACAGGCCGCGGACAGGAGCGCCCAAGAAAAAGCCCAGGAATCCACCCACGAAAACCATGAACAGCAGCGACGGAAAATAATATTGCCAGGAAGAGAAAGAAAAACATTTCATATCATTGAAATAGATAGAGGATAACAACCCCACAAAGTATACAATGGCCATACCATACGCCCACCGCTTACGCCGGGAGAGTCCTCTCGCCAGAAGCCAGAACAGAACAGAGATGCCCCCCAACATTCCCCCCATGAGAAGAATCTGCCAGAAAAGCACGGGGACGCCAAGAATCTTATAAAAAATTAACATTCCCGTCATGAAAAGGCCGACGACTCCCATCAGCGCAACCACCCCATAACAGAATAACACCATGTAGCTAACGACGAACTGGGGCCACGACCTGTCAGGGAAAAACTTAAGCCGGAAAGCGGGGTGCCAGGGCAGAACAATAAAGCCTCCGGCAATCAGGAATAAAACGGAAAACCATTGCACATACGCGTCCGGCCGGGAGCCCAGGTCTTCCGTGTCCCCCAGCATGGAAGTCAAAAACATCCAAAAAAAGCTATAAAAATAAAATCCCCACTTTTTCCCTCTCCAAAAACCGGTATGCACCACGGCGTTTATGATCATAAAAACTATTCCCACCGCCAGCAGCGCGGCCCGGTTATCGGGCTGGACGAAATAATTACCGTCGGAGGACATGGAATTGACAAAGTAAAAAACAAGACAGGCAAAAAAGAACCCGGTCACGGCCACCATCTTCATGGGTTTATTGACGCTGACAGCCTCCATAAAAACCTCCTAGGTTGAGTTATACAAACCGCTGTTCATCAATACAATCAATCCGCCTTCAACAACCGCCAGTTTCTCTCTTTTATAAATTCGATGGTCCAGGGATAATCGAATGTCTCTAAATTCGCGATCTTCATAAGAACGGCAAAGCCGGAGAACAAAAACTCCACAAAATAAAACATCATAGGGAAAAACCACCCTACGGCGAACAGGTTCGGGTCCCGGGAATAATAACAGATCAAAAAAGCCACGCCGAAGAATACAATGAGATACAGGAGGAGTGAAATCTGGAAATTAAATGTTTGCTTCACCTGTTCCCGGACAAAAGGGACTTTTTTCTTCATCGCCCAGATAAACAACGGGATGAAAGCAAAAGGGATCGGCAGAAAAAATGACGCGGGAACGCTTACATGGCTCGCGATCACCCATCCTTCTCCCGGGAGACCTTTTTTAGGTTCTTCCATGACACGCTCCTTGTAAATAAAAGGTATAAACCCAAAAGCAAACTCTGGACTCCATGAACCGCAGCAAGCGGCAGGGTATGAAACCGGAAAAAATCCCTTCTTATTCTGCTTCCCCCGGCCTATGGGTATCCCCTGAAAAATCTTCGCCAAAAAAGGAAACACCTTATTAATTTAGCATAAAAACAAAAGCCGCAAATTATCATTTTAAAATAACTTGCGGCTCTTTTTATCCCGCGCCCCGTATCCTTGCAGGCCTACAGCGTCTCTGTAAATTCCTCAATAACGTCCGGAGGGACTCCCCGGCTTTTTAACACGTTCACGATTTCCTGCATGGCTTCCTCATATAACTTCTTTATTGTAATTTCCATATCAAGGGACTGCTCGGGAGTCATGGGAATATTTTTTGATATCACAACATAGAGTTCCGATATTTTGCTGTGATAGGCTTTCAGCTCTTCAGGCGGGGTGATCTTTTGCAGCGCATTATAATAATCCGCATAACCGGCCGTGACCTTCTTCATGAGTTCCTCCCGGGATAACCCGGTCGGATCAATCTGTGTCACCGGGAAAATCGTGACGAGGGCCTCTGCCGTTAACTTATCGGCATACGGCTTGAAAACGCCCACCATCCATTTCCCCCATTCCGTGGTTGTGTCAATTTTATTATAGAACGCCTCCGCGGCCAGGTTGGCATCGGGCGCCCCGGGCCCCCCCTGCGCGAAAGCCGCGCCGCCGGCCATGATCCCGGCCGCCAAAACTAGAATGATTAATCTGAACATTCCTGCTCCTTTCTGAAAATGATGTTGCGCCGATTTGGCGAATTCCTTCTTAATTTATCTCTCCCGGTTGGTTCGCCCCGTGACCCATCGTTCGTTGTTGCTTTTCCCGCCCATCCCCGGGCCGAACGCGGGAAAACATGATTGTATAAACATTATCCCGGATCAACTCCGCCACCTGTTCCGGAAGAGCGGACGGATGCGGGAGCCCCGGCGGAGAACGATGAAACAAAACGGCATAAATCACGCACGCCACCAGATAACTTCCCGCCAAGTTAGGATGAGCCTCATCCGCGTAAAGACTGATCTCCGGGGCTGTCGTCCGGACCCGCTGCCAGACCTCTCCGGCCGGAGCCAGCAGGGCGTTATTCTGTTCGGCCATCGCAACATAGGCCCGGTTAATCCTCTCCTGCGTGCCCGCGTAGGTCTTCAATTCCGGAACATAACGGGCATTCGCCGCGTCCCCGTCCCGGTGAGCCATCGTCATATAAAAAACCACCCGCGCCTTCGGGTTCGCTTCCCGGACCTTGTCCGACAGGAACCGGGCTGAAGGATACACCTCGTTGTCCAGCTGAAAATATTCCAGGGAAGGCATCTGGCTTTGTTCCTGCAAAATAACATAATCCCATATCCCCCGCGCGATCTCCGCCAGAAGAACAGGATCCTGGGCGTGCTGCGACAGCTTCCTTCCACCCGGGGCATAAACCTTATACCGCATCTCATACCCACTGGCCGCGGCCATGTCCGCAACCATGCGCGGCATATCATTGACATACGTCAGGCTGTTCCCGACAAAAAGCACGGACACGCGCCGGGGAATCTCCGGGCCGGCGGGCCCCGCCAGAAAGCCGACGGCCGACAACACCCCGAGAGAAACCCGAAAAAAACTATAAACAATTCTGTACCCCATAGTATTGAATAGTCCGCGACGGAACGACATCGTAAGAAACAACCCATCAATAATACATCTGCTCCAACTGCGCCTTCATCTGGGCGGTGGCCGCGCGCGCGCCCTGGATTTCCTCCGGGGAACTGCCCAGAAGTTCAATAAACAGCGAATACTCCTCCATGGATGCGATCATGGCCTCCACGGCCTTCTTGTTATAGCTATGATAAATATTGCTGTCCCCCAGGGACCAGGCGTCAATCGACTTGAGCGTCAGCACGAACGTGTTAATCACTTTTTCATGAAAGGGGCGCAGTTCCTCCAAGGGCGCCAATTCTTCCATCCGGCCCTTAAGATGAAGCACTTGCTGATATGTTTCCTGGGCGATCTTTTCTCCGATCCGGACATTCTTTCTGTTCAGGGATTGGTTGATTCTCACGGCTGACTGCAGCATGATCAGGACAAACTGGACCTGCATCTCTCTCACCTGGCTAAAATAATCTTTATAAACCGTCACCCGCTTCCCCCACTCGTCCTTCCCCAGTTCCATCGCCAGCTTCTCCAAAACCTCTTCCGCGGAAATCACCTCCTTAACGGGCACGCCCTCTCCTTTAAGCAGCGCTTCAGACTCTTCGCTCATCTGGCTGTAACGGACTTTGAAAAAGGTGTCGTCGCTCTGGAGCGTCACAAAGTCCGCGCCGCGCGCGACAATATCTCCCTCGATAACGCGTCCGCTTTTTAATGTCACGCTGTCCGCGTGGGCCACGGCCGCTAACATTAAAGACGCTATTATCCACCCCGGTCCGGCAAGTCCGATGGAGTATTTTTTTATCGTCATCACCGCCCCCTGTTTTTGGCCTTTAAAATAATCGCGTTGCGGATTTCTCTGTCATAAACGCGCCAGACTTTCAGCATTTCAGGATAACGCTCCCGGGAGACACGGGCCCGTTTCGTCCGGAAGAGATAATTCACGTCGATGCGTGAACCGCTGACGGCCGTTTTACGGCTTAACCCAAAAACCTCATTCTCCAGGTTGAAATCCTTGGGGACATAGTCCACAACATACCCCTCGGGGAGATCGGAAGAGCGTCGTGTAGGGAAAGAGTGTATAGCGGTGTGTA
>ENA-UPTA01000445-UPTA01000445.1-activated-sludge-metagenome-genome-assembly--contig:-NODE-445-length-47928-cov-21.193303_pt1 | contig 47928 bp, 45 predicted proteins | sample MGYA00238184_ERZ773361 | MGnify/ENA primary metagenome ERZ773361 (study PRJEB29100, sample SAMN05720205) | activated sludge metagenome | isolation source: anaerobic digester from wastewater... | reverse complement strand
AACAGGGGGAATCGAGCTCCCCCGCAAAGGGGTAAACGATATGTTCGGAATCGGCATGCCCGAGTTGATCATCATCCTCGTCATCATCCTCATCATCTTCGGGGCGGGGAAGCTTCCGGAGATCGGAGGCGCCATCGGCAAGGGAATCCGCAACTTCAAGAAATCCGTCGGGGAAACGACGGAAGAGCTTGAAAACCAGAAAGACTCGAAAAAGATCGAAGAGAAGAAGTAGGCCGTCCGGCCCTTTTCAGAACGGGACGTCGTCCTCGCCGGCCGCGTCCGGCATGGACGGCGAAGGCCTGTTCCCGGCGCCTTTCAGGTTCTCCCCCCCTTCCTTTCCCTTGGGCTCCAGGATCTGCATGTTCTGAGCGACGATTTCCGTCGTGCTCCGCTTGTTCCCGTCCTTGTCGTCCCAGGTCCGCGTCTGAAGCCTTCCCTCGATGTAGGCGAGGCTTCCCTTGGACAGGTAGCTGCCGCAGATTTCGGCGAGTTTGCCGAAGGTCACGATGCGGTGCCATTCCGTCCGCTGGGTCCGCTCCCCGCTCCTGTCCTTCCCCACTTCGTTCGTGGCGAGCCGGAAATTCGTCACCATGGTGCCGTCCTGGGTGTACCGGACCTCGGGGTCCGCTCCCAGCCTTCCGACGAGTATCACCTTGTTTACCATGATTCCTCCCTTGGTTCTCGATGTGCGGCCTCTCGATGGGCCGCGGAAGCCCCCTCCCGGCGGGTCAAGCGGGAATGCGCCTTTTCCCCCGTCCTCATGACCGGCCGGCCGGACCGCGGACACTATACCCGAGATCGGCCGTTTCCTCAACCCCGCCGGATCCGCCGTCCCCGGAAGGAGGCCCTTTCCCCTTCTCTATAGCAAGTTCCGCGCCATCATTCATCCTTCCGGAATCACAGGACAAACGCAAAGCCGTCCGGAAGGGAACGGCCCGGGTTGACAGGCTTCCCGTGGGCGGTTGGCACTTGAGGCAAAGGAAAAAGCTCCCCGGGAAAGGCGCCCGATTCCCGGCGACCGGGGCGTGCCTTCCCGCACGCCGCGCCGGGGGGGGGGAAATGCAGGGGGGCATGGGCACTTTTTACGAAGCCGCCGATTTTTCGATTTCAAACTTGCCGATGAATATGATAGGAATGGCGAAAACCTATTTACGAGTTCGCCGGATATGTACGTTTACCCTGTCCTGATCACCACGATTGTGGCGGTTACGATTTTCTGCTCCGTCATGTCCCTCGTTTTCGCCGCCCTGCTGCGGCGGCCGGACGACACGGTGCACCGCGTCGCCCGGTTCTGGGGAAATGCCGTCCTGTTCCTGTCGGGCGTCCGGGTCCGGGTGGAGGGCCTTGAAAACATTCCCCGGGGCATCCCCGTGATCTTCATGTCCAACCACCAGGGCAACTACGACATCTTCACCCTTCTCGGCCGGATCCCCGTCCAGTTCCGGTGGATCGCGAAAAAGGAGGTCTTCGCCATCCCGCTCCTGGGCCCGGCCATGAGGAAGGCCGGATACATCTCCATCGACCGGCAGGACAGGACAAGGGCCATCGGGAGCATGGACGAGGCGGCGGCAAAAATCCGGCAGGGGAATTCCGTCATGACCTTCCCGGAAGGGACGAGAAGCCCCGACGGCGTCATCCGGCCCTTCAAGAAAGGCTCCTTCTACCTGGCCCTCCAGTCGGGGGTTCCCATCGTTCCCGTCACCATCCTGGGGAGCCGGGAGGTCATGAAAAAAAGAAAATTGAACATTCACGCCGGGACCATCACCGTCGTCATTGACAAACCCGTCGATGTGAAAGAATATACCCTTGAAAATCGGGAGGATCTCATCGAAAGGATCCACCGGGTCGTCTCGGGAAACTACAGGAAATACAAAGAACAGGGAGGCGCCGTTCTTCATTGAGCATCACGGAAGCCGTCCTTCTCGGCGTCCTGCAGGGCCTCACCGAGTTTCTGCCCGTCAGCAGCTCGGGCCACCTGGTCATCGCCCAGGGGTTCCTTCCGGGATTCCGCCAGCCGGGGGTCTTCTTCGATCTGGTCCTTCACGGGGGGACGCTCCTGGCAGTCGTTTTCTTTCTCAGAAGCGAACTGGCGAAGATCGCCGCGGCGATCCCGCCCCGAAAGACGGCAACGGCGGAGGAGGCGGCGGGCCGCGCCGTTTCCCGGAGGCTTTTCCTGTTTCTCGTCGCGGCCACCGTCGTCACGGGAATCCTGGGCCTGCCCTTCCGCGGCGAGATCGAAGGGCTTTTCTCCTCGCCCAGGGCGGCGGCTCTCCTCCTTCTCGTCACGGGCGCGCTTCTCTATTTCGCCGACAGGGTGCCAGGCGCGAACAGAAAGGAGAAAGACATGAACCTTCCGGATGCCCTGGTCATCGGGATCGCCCAGGCGGCGGCCCTCCTTCCGGGAATTTCCCGGTCCGGGGCGACGATCTCCTTCGCCCTCTTCCGGAAGATCGACGGGGAAACGGCCGCTTCCTTCTCGTTCCTCCTTTCCATCCCGGCGATCCTGGGGGCGTTCCTCCTGGAGGCGCGGCACATCGCAGGGATCCCCGAGGGGGAGCTTGCGGCGTACGGGGCGGGATTCGTCGCGGCCACGGTGACGGGCTTTTTCGCCCTGAAACTTCTCTACCTCATCATCCGCGGCCACCGGCTCCGGATTTTCAGCTACTACTGCTGGATCGCCGGGGCGGTGGTCCTCATCGCCGGGGCCTGATCCGGGAAGCGCCATGGGAGAGAAACCGAAAGAAAGAAAAAAAGGAAAGGAAATCGCAGGACTCGTCCTCCTCGCCCTGGCGGTTTTCCTTCTTCTGTGCCTTTTCTCCCATCACCCCTCCGATCCCTCCCTCACCCATTTCGTGGCGGGGAAAACGAAGGTGAAAAACCTGGGGGGCATCGTCGGGTCCTATCTTTCCGGCGGCCTTTACGGCGCGCTCGGGTTTGGCGCCTTCTGGATCCCCTTCTTCCTCGCCCTCCTGTCCGTAAAGACGTTCCTCAACCGGCCGGCGGCGTTCCGTCTCCTCTCCTGGCTCGGGTTTTTCGGGCTTCTTCTTTCCACGGCGGCCCTCATCGCCCTCAAGCACCCGTCGATCGAATTCATGGGAAACAGGATCGCCCCGGGAGGGGTCGTCGGGGCGGAGGCCACCCGCCACCTCGTCCTGTACCTGAACCACATCGGGACCACCCTTCTTCTCATCGTCGTCTTCCTCGCCTCCCTCATGGCGGCCCTCGACGTTTCCCTCGTCGCCGTTCTCGCCGCCGTGTCCCGGTTCATCGGGCGGGTCCTCGGCGGGATCGGGACCTTCCTCACCATCCGCATGGGGAGGATGCGGCGGAAGCAGAAAATCCCGAAAGACCCCCGGGAGGCCCAGACGAAGGGCGAGCCGGTGATCGTCAAGGAAGCCCCGAAGAAGGAGGCTCCCAGGAAACGGAAGGAGGACCAGCTTTCCTTCGATTTCGTCCGCGAGGGGGCCTACACGCCCCCCGACCCGTCCCTCCTGGACAGAGTGCCGAAAAAGGACACCCGGATTCAGAAGGAAAGCCTCCTCATGAATTCCCGCCTCCTGGAAAAGAAGCTCTCCGATTTCGGCGTGGAAGCGAAAGTGGTCGAGGTGCGGCCCGGCCCGGTCATCACCATGTACGAACTCGAACCGGCGTCGGGGGTCAAGATCAACCGCATCACGAACCTTTCCGACGATCTCGCCCTGGCCCTCAAAGCCCCGAGCGTCCGGATCGTCGCCCCGATCCCCGGAAAGTCGGTCATCGGGATCGAGATCCCCAACTACGAGCGGGACACGGTCCACCTCCGGGAGGTCCTGGACAGCGAAGCCTTCCACCGGGAAAAGTTCCGTCTTCCCATCGCGCTCGGCGTGGACATCGTGGGCTCCCCCGTCATCGCGGACCTGACCCGGATGCCCCACCTGCTCATCGCCGGGACGACGGGATCGGGGAAGAGCGTGTCCCTGAACGCCATGATCCTGAGCCTTCTTTTCAAGCTCCGCCCGGAGGAAATGAAGTTCCTCATGATCGACCCGAAACGCCTGGAGCTTTCCGCCTACGAGGGGATCCCCCACCTGATCCACCCCGTCGTGATGGATCCCAAGAAGGCCTCCCAGGTCCTGAAGTGGGCGGTGGAGGAGATGGAGCGCCGCTACGAACTCATCGGCGTTTCCGGCGTGAAGGGAATCGACCGGTACAACCGGGTCGTCGAAAAGGAGGAGCAGGAAGCCGCCAGGGCCGGGGCGGCGAAAAAAGGAACCCCCCAGCCCCCGGAGGAAACGGGGGAAGCGCTCGAGGAGGCGGTTCCCCTCCCTGAAAAGCTGCCCTACATCGTCATCGTCATCGACGAACTCGCCGACCTCATGATGGTCGCATCGCGGGACGTGGAGGAATCCCTCACCCGCCTCGCCCAGATGGCCCGGGCCGCGGGAATCCACCTGATCCTGGCAACGCAGCGGCCCTCGGTGGACGTCATCACGGGGCTCATCAAGGCGAATTTCCCCACCCGGATTTCATTCCAGGTCTCCTCCAAGGTGGACTCCCGGACGATCCTCGACCAGCTCGGAGCGGAGAAGCTCCTCGGTTCGGGGGACATGCTGTTCATGCCGCCGGGTTCGTCCAAGCTGTCCCGGATCCACGGGCCCTTCGTCTCCGACGGGGAGATCCTGTCCGTAGTGGAATTCGTGAAGAAGCAGGCCGCCCCGGTGTACGACGAGTCGATCGTCAACTACCGGCCCCCGTCGAAGGACGAGAGCAGGGAGGACGGGGAATACGACGAAAAGTACGACGAGGCGGTGGAGCTGGTCACCGACCTGGGACAGGCCTCCATCTCCCTGGTCCAGCGCTACCTGAAGATCGGCTACAACCGGGCCGCCCGGATCATCGAAAAGATGGAGCAGGAAGGGGTCGTCGGCCCCTCCGACGGCGCGAAGCCCAGGAAGGTGCTGGCCCGCAAACTCCCCGACTGACGGCTTCGTAAAAAGTCCATATGCTGCGTTGCCCTTCACCCCTCCTCCCTGCGGCGTACCGGAAGTACGCCTCAGTCGTCGGGACTCGGGCGCCTTGCCTCTGGAGCTTTTTACCTTGCCGTTCGAAGAAAGCGTTGTTTTGATTTCTTACGAGTTTGTCCCGACTGACGGCTTCGTAAAAAGTCCATATGCTGCGTTGCCCTTCACCCCTCCTCCCTGCGGCGTACCGGAAGTACGCCTCAGTCGTCGGGACTCGGGCGCCTTGCCTCTGGAGCTTTTTACTTTGCCGTCTGAAAAGAACTTTTTCTTGATTTCTTACGAGTTCGCCCGGACGAATTAATGAAAACCTACCACATCGTGAGCCTGGGGTGTCCCAAGAACCTCGTGGACTCGGAAGTCGTCGCCGCGGGGCTGGAAAAGGCGGGGCTGAAAAATGCCGCCGTTCCCCGGAAGGCGGATCTCGTCGTCGTCAACACCTGCGCCTTCATCGAAGCCGCCAGGGAGGAGTCGGTCGACGAAATTCTCCGGGCGGGGCAATGGAAGAAAAAAAGGGGGGGGCCCTTTCTTGTCGTTGCGGGCTGCCTCCCCCAGCGCTACGGAGAGGACCTGGTGCCCCTCCTGCCGGAAGTGGACGCCTTCTTCGGCACGACGGCGCCGGAAGACCTCCCCCCCGTGGTCCGGGCCCTCCTGGACGGCCGTGCCCCGGCGGGAAAGAATTTCGTCCGTCCCCCCTCCTTCCTGATGGATTCCTCCCACGGGCGGAGGCTCACGGAGCCGCGGCACACGGCCTACCTGAAAATCGCCGAGGGGTGCTCGAACCGCTGTTCCTACTGCGTCATCCCCTCCATCCGGGGCCCCTTCCGGAGCCGTCCCGCCGAAGACGTGATCCGGGAGGCGGAGGCCCTCGCCCGGGCGGGGGTCCGGGAAGTCGTCGTCACCGCCCAGGAGACGACGGCCTGGGGGAGGGACCTTTTCGGCAGGCCGGCCCTTCACCGTCTCCTGAAGGACCTCGCCGGGATCGGCGCCTTCCGCTGGATCCGGGTCCTGTACACCCATCCCGCGCGGATCGGACGGGAGTTCCTGGAAGTCATGGCGGCGGAAGGGTCCATCGTGAACTACATCGACATGCCGATCCAGCACGTCGACGGGGATCTCCTGAAGGCCATGAACCGTCCCGGTTCGGAAAGGGATCTCCGGGAAACGGTCGAAACGGCCCGCGGGATCGTCCCGGACGTGGCGCTCCGGACCTCCCTCATCGCGGGGTTCCCCGGAGAGACGAAAGAGAAGTTCGTGAAGCTCCTTCGGTTCGTCCGGGAAGCCCGGTTCGACCACCTCGGCGTGTTCCCCTGGTCGGCGGAGGAGGGGACGCCGGCGGAAAAGCTCCCCGGGCGGGTGCGGCGGGACGTGAGGGAAAGGCGGCGGGACCGGATCATGGAAGCCCAGGCGGCGGTCTCCCGGGAAATCAACGGCGCCCTCGTGGGGACCGTCCAGGAGGTCCTCGTCGAGGGGTCCTCCGCCTCCCCGGACTATCCCTTCGTCGGGAGGGCCCGGAGGCAGGCCCCGGAAATCGACGGCGTCACCTACGTCCGGGCGACGGACGCCCGCCCCGGGGATTTCATCGCCTGCCGGATCGTCGATGCCGGCGACTACGACCTGTTCGGAGAGGAACTCCCGCGCTGAGGGACCCTTCAGCCTTCGCGGCGCTTCGGCCGGTACAGGCCCGCCTCGATCGTCCCGGTCATGCCGGACCGCAGGGTCCTGCCGTCCACGGGAGCAAGGCGGGAAACCGCCTCCCGGGAAAGAAGGGGGTAATGCCGCACCCGGTCCAGGGCCGCGGCGATCTCTCCCAGTCCCTCGTCCTCCACCATCCAGCCAAGGGAATCGAACCGCCGGAGATCCAGGGGCGCGGACCGGGACCGGAGGGTCTTCTCCCCGTCGAGGTTGTAATAAAACTCGAAATAGGACAGGACGAGTTCCCGGACGGAGCGGAAGACCGGCTCCCGGAACCGGAGATGGACGAAGTTGGACGTGGCGACGGCCCCCAGCCGGCCGTCGACCCGGTAAAGGGCGATCACGTGGTCGTCGTCGTTTTCCGCCCGGAGATCGACGAGGACCGGGGCGTGGCCGATCCTCCGGAGGGCCGCGGCGGCGAACAGGGCGCCGTCGAGACAGTGGGCCTTCCGGTCCCGGAGAACGCTCCGGGGCGACCGGTACACGGGATCGGTGCTGTACGGGATCCCGTTCAGAAACGCCTGGATCCGGGAAGGTTCGGTCAACCGGTCGAGAACGGCCCGCTCCCCGGGGCGCCAGGGTTCCCGCCCGCCGGTCATGGACGGCCCCCGGAACGGCCCTGTTTCCCCGCCCCCGTCCCGATTTCCAGTTCCTCGAGAACCCGGCGGTAGAACGCCCGGAGATCCTCCTTGAATTTCCGGTGCGCCTCGGGATTGGCGTAATACATGTGCCCCCCGGGGTACAGCTTCATGGAGACGTTCTCCCTTCTCTCCGGAGGGACGTCGAGGTGCCGGATCGTGTACAGAACCGAGTCGTACGGCACTTCCAGGTCGAAAACGCCGCTTCCGATGAACACCTTCAGGAAACGGCACCGGTTCATGGCCTGGGCGAAATCGCCGCTGATGTCGGGATAGCCCGTGTTGATCGAATCGGGATTCACCGGAGCGGCCCGGCCCGTCTCCCAGTTCCACTTCAGATAGACCTCGGCGTTGCCGCTCAGGTACCGGCGGTCGGTCCGGAAACCCAGTTCATCCCTGAGATAGGCGGTCATGGCCGTCTTCAGGGGACCGGCTAGGAGGAAGGACCCCTGGTCGTTGTCGTCGCCCGTGTAAGGTCCGAGGGCGGTCACCCGGGAATCGTAGACGCTGATGGACCGGCCTTCCCCTTTCAGGAGCTGTCCGGCAAATTCCCGCTCGCGGATCCGCAGATTCCTGTCCAGGATCCACCGGGGATCGATCCCCGTGTATTCGGAGAGCCGTTTCGCCGCCTCCCCCCGATCCCCCTCCGAAAGGGCGTCTCCCTTCCAGAACAGGGGAAGGAGCCCGCTTGCGGACCACTCCCGGACCTCTTCCAGGGCCTTGTCCAGATCCCCCTGAAGGCGGGGGGCGATCTTTTTATGGTACCAGGCGGCGGCGGCGTAGGAAGGCAGGGAAAGGACCATGGCCCGGTCCCCCATGGAAGACCACTGGATGTTCTGCAGATCCAGGGCGGGGGAGATGAAGACGAGCCCGACGGGATAGATCCCGGCATCCTGAAGGACCCTGGCCAGCCCCGCGCCCCGGACCCCCCCGTAGCTTTCCCCGGCGATGAAGACGGGGGAATGGAGGCGGTCCATGACCGTCAGGAACTGAAAGATGAAGTCGGAGATGGACCGGAGGTCTTCCCGGACGCCCCAGAACTTCCGGGGATCCACGTCGCCGAGGGCCCGGCTGTAGCCGGTCCCGACGGGATCGATGAAGACGAGGTCCGTGAGATCAAGGAGGGTGTTCGGGTTCTCCACGACACCGTAAGGGGGCGGGAGCAGGACCGTTCCGTCGTCGCTCCTGCGGATCGTCTTCGGACCCAGGGCCGCCAGGTGCAGGTACATGGAGGCCGCTCCCGGCCCGCCGTTGAAGGCGAAGGTCAGGGGGCGGATTTCCCCCTCCCGGAGGTCCTTTTTCCTGTAATAGACGAAGAAGATCTCCGCGCCCGCTTTCCCCGTCGCCGGATCGGGAACGGCGAGAAGCCCCGCCGAGGCGGCGTAGGCCAGGGTTTTGCCGTCCACCCGGACGGCATGTCCTGTCTCTGCAAAGGCCGTTTCCGCCGGAGCGGCGCTTCCGCTTTCCGCGCGGGCGCCGGCGGCGACGGCGATGAAGGCCGCGAAGACCGCCATTCCCCAAAAGAGTCGTTTCCCCATGCCCGGTTCCTCCCCGTTCGCATTTGAAAGGCGTTTTCCCCTGTTTTCGTACCAGGGATTCCCGTTTTCCGCAACGGGAGGGGGCAGAAAAAACGGGACAGCGGCGGCGCCCCTTGAGAAGGGCGTCCCGATTCTGTATGATGCATCGGCAGACCTTTCGGGGAGGACGAAAAACCGTGGATCGATCCGTATTCCGGGACATGGGCGGGGAGGAACTCGGGAAGTACATCGAATTTCTCCTGTGGCACTATCGGGTCATGGACGCCTTCTGGTTTCTGGAGATCGCCGAAATGTTCGACCAGAAGACGGCGGAGGAGATCAACCGCCGGGTGTGGGGGCGGATCCCGACCATGGCGGCGAAAGACCTGATCGGCCGGTTCGGCATCCGGGAAAAGGGCCTCCGGGGGTTCGTGAAGGCCCTTCGCTATTTCCCGTGGACCATCCTCATCGGGTACGAGATCGAGGAGAAGGAGGACGAAGTGGTTCTCCGGGTGCCCCGCTGCGCCACCCAGGAGGCCCGGAAGAAAAGGGGGCTTCCGGAGTACGACTGCGGGGACATGCACCGCGGGGAATTCGAGAGCTTCGCAGGGGTCATCGACGAACGGATCCGGGTGGCCTGCGACTTCGCGCCCCCCGGTCCCCACCCCGACAACCTTTACTGCCAGTGGCGGTTCAGGCTCGGGGAATAGGGGCAGCGGGGGAGACGGGGAAAAACCTGGGACACTGCTTTCTCCGGAAAAGCCGGGACATTTCCTGGAAAAACGGGGACACTTCCAGGGGGAAAAACCGGGACACTTCCCGCATTTTTCCTTAGAAAAATACGGGAAGTGTTTGAATGAATAAGTAAAAAAAGAGAAACCTCCTGGTGGCGGACAGCTCATATCATGGATGTCCCTGGTTTTTCCGTGAGCCTCCCGGTTTTTTTCATTGACGGGGTATTGCGCTTTTTCTATACTTCTTCGCCAACATGACAGCCTGCCGTTTCCGGCGGGAGAAAGCGGGGAAAAAAATGAGGAGAGTGGGCATCATCGGGTGGCGCGGGATGGTCGGTTCCGTTCTCATGGAACGGATGGCCGAGGAAGGGGATCTTGGTTTCTTCGAACCGGTGTACTTCACCACGTCCCAGGTGGGGAAGCCCGGTCCGGACGGCGCGCCGCTTCTCGACGCCACGGACGTGAAGAAGCTGGCCGGCTTCGAGATCCTTGTCACCTGCCAGGGCGGGGATTACACGAACGACGTGTATCCCAGGCTGAAACGGTCCGGGTGGAACGGCTACTGGATCGACGCCGCTTCGGCCCTCCGGATGAACGACGACGCCCTGATCATCCTCGATCCCGTCAACCTTCCGGTCATCCGGAAGGGGCTCTCCCGGGGCATCCGCATCTTCGCAGGCGGAAACTGCACCGTGAGCCTCATGCTCATGGCCCTCTCGGGGCTGTTCCGGGCGAAGCTCGTGGAGTGGATTTCCAGCATGACCTACCAGGCCGCGTCCGGCGCGGGGGCGAACCACATGAGGGAGCTGGCGGCCCAGATGCAGGCCCTCGGGTTCGCGGTGAAGAAGGAGCTGGACAATCCCGCCGCCACGGCGCTGGAAATCGAGAAAATCCTGATCGGGAAGATGCGCGGCGGGGACCTGCCGGACAAGTTCTTCGGCGCGCCGCTCGCGGCGAGCCTCATCCCCTGGATCGACCGGGCCGTCGAGGACGGCCAGACCCGGGAGGAATGGAAGGGATACGCGGAAACGAACAAGATCCTGGGCACCGCGAGGCCCATTCCCGTGGACGGGCTCTGCGTCCGGGTGGGGGCCATGCGCTGCCACAGCCAGGGACTCACGATCAAGCTGAAGAAGGACGTCCCGCTGGCCGACCTGGAATCCCTCATCGCGGGGGACAACGGGTGGGTGAAACTCGTGCCCAACGACCGGGCCGCGACGTTGGCGGGCCTCACCCCGACGGCCGTCTCGGGGACCCTTTCCGTTCCCGTGGGAAGGCTTCACAAGCTGAAAATGGGCCCCCGGTTCCTCGGCGCGTTCACCGTGGGCGACCAGCTCCTGTGGGGGGCGGCGGAACCGCTCCGGCGGATGCTCCGGATCCTCCTGGAGCACCTGGGCTGATCCCCCTTACCGGCAGACGTCCAGGAGATACCGTTCCAGGAGAAGGGCCGGGTCCCTCCCCGTGGTTTTCATCTCCAGGTCCAGGCGGACGAGGCGGTCGAAGAAACCGAACGCCTCGTCGCGGGTGAAGAGGTCCGCCTGCTTCAGGGCCTGGTAGACGACGTACGGGTGCTGCCCGAGGATGCCCCTTTCGTTTTTTCCCCTCTTTTCCCCAAGGCCCTTGAGGACGGGATAGACGGCACGCTGAAAGGCCCCGTAGTCCATGTTGCTCCTGAAGGGACCCGCCATGTCCCTGTCCAGGAGAATCCGGGCGTGGAGGATGTGGCGGATCTCCCGGGCGATCATGGCGAACACCATGAGGGGGGGCTCCCCTCTCCGCAGGAGGGAATGGAGCGCCTTCAGCGCCCGGGACGCCTCCCGCGCCGCCAGGGCCCCGGTGAGATCGAAGACGGTGTATTCCCTGGTTTCCGCGGCGAGGGACTCCACGTCCCCGACGTCGATGCGCTTCTTCTCCCCGGCGAAGGACAGGAGGCTTTCCAGGACGGCCGTTCCCGGGGCCAGCCCCCAGCCCGTCCGCTCCCCCAGGAGATCGACGGCGTCGGCGGTGATCTCCTTTCCCCGGCTCCTCACGAAATCCAGGGCCACCCTGCGGAACTGTTCCCTGACCCGCGCCTCCCCCTTCTCCCTGTCGAAGGCCAGCACGACCCCCCGCTCCGCCGCAAGCTGGTAGAGCCTTTTCCTCCGGTCCACCGACAGGGCCGACAGGACGAGGATGTGGCCCTCCGGCAGGCCCCGTTCGAGAACCTGCTCCAGCCTGCCTTCGGCGCCTTTTCCGGCCTTTCCCTCCCAGCCGGAGGCCTTTGCGTGCTCCAGGATCGGGACGAGCCATTTCTCCACGGACCCGGGATCGTCGACGCCGGCGGTCTTCCGCCATTCCTCCGGGGAAATGCGCCGCCAGCCGTCGTCCTGAAGGTCCTCCAGGGACCACCGGGCCATCCCGAGAAAGGTGGAAAACATCCGCAGGGCCCGGGAAAGATCCTTCCCGCCCTCGACCTGTTCCTCCATTTCCCGGACAAGATTCGGCATGGTCGTCCTCGAGTGAAAGAGGACGGTGTTTCTCACGGCGACCACCTTCCGTCCCGGGAAGAGGGGAACGGAAAGAAGGGCCTGGCAGACGGCGGGAACGTCGGCGACGTCCCCCTCCAGAAGGACGAGGTTCATGGCCCGTTCCGGCCCGGGAAGAAGGGCTTCGGTGATCCGCTGAAACGCCTCCTGGACGAGATACCCCTCGTCCCCGTGGACGAGGTAGCAGGGCGCGGGCGACCCCGTTTCGATCCGGTCCAGGGCTTCCTTCAGGTTCATGCGCTTTTTTCGATGGATTTTTACGAAGCCGTCACAGGATGACGAACTTCATAAACTGTTGAAAATCGCTCGTGTCAAATGGCTTCGTAAAAAGCTCCAGAGGCAAGGAGCCCGAATCCCGACGAATGAGGCGTACGAAACGGTACGCCGCAGTGAGGAGGGATGAAGGGCAACGCAGCATATGGATTTTTTACGAAGCCGTTACAGGATGACGAATTTTTGAATGTGCTTGAGCACCATCTTGGGATCGTCGATCACCTGGACGAGGTCGACGTCCTCCGGGGAGATCTTTCCCTCCCGGAGCATGGTCTCGCGGAGCCAGTCGACGAGCCCCCCCCAGTACTCGCTTCCCATGAGGACGACGGGAAAACTCCTGATTCTCCGGGTCTGGATGAGGGTGAGGGCCTCGAACAGCTCGTCCATGGTCCCGAACCCCCCGGGAAGGATGACGTAGGCCATGGCGTACTTGACGAACATGACCTTGCGGATGAAAAAGTACTTGTAGTCGATGCTGACATTGGCGTAAGGATTCGGTTTCTGCTCGAAAGGGAGGTGGATATTCATACCCACCGATACCCCGCCTCCCTCCGATGCACCTTTGTTCGCCGCCTCCATGATCCCCGGTCCCCCTCCGGTGATCACACTGAACCCGTTCAGCGCAAGCATTCGCGCCAGCTCCTCGGTTTTCCGGTAGTATTCGTCTTCCGGGGTGGCCCGGGCGGACCCGAAGATGCTTACGGCATGCTTGACCTGGGAAAGTTCCTCGATGGATTCCACGAATTCCGCCATGATACGGAAGATCCGCCATGACTCCTCCATGGAAAGGGCGTCCACGAGGTATTGCTTTTCCGGCATGGTCGACTCAGAAACGTCTTCTCTTGCGGGCTTTCGCCATTCGCCGACGGGCTTCGAGGGCCTTTCTCTTGCGCTTGACCGACGGTTTCTCGTAGGCCCTCCGAAGTTTCAGCTCCTTGAAAAGTCCGTTCTTGGAAAGCTTGTTCTTCAGGATCTTGAGCGCCTTCTCGACGTCGTTGTCGATTACCTTGACCTCCAAAAAAATCCCTTCCTTTCCTCGTGCATTCCATGACCCCGCGGAAACCGCAGGGGGATTTTCATATGACAGCGGGAATCCGTTGTCAACAAAAAAAGTCACCGGCAGGTGCCGACGACATCACGAAGCGCCGCCACGAATGCCCGGTTCTCCTCCTCCGTTCCCACGGAAACCCTGAAGCAGTCCCGGAGAACCGGCGGCGAGGCAAACGATTTGACCAGAACTCCCCGCTCCAGCAATCCCTTATATACCCGATCTTTGTCGTAAGCACAACGAAAAAGGATAAAATTCGCATCCGACGGAAAGGGGCGGATCCCTTCCATCTTTTGCAGTTCCCGGAACAGTTCCTCCCTGCCCTTCACGATGGCCAGGACCTGGCGGTCCAGTTCCTCCCCGTGATCGAGGAGGCGGGCTCCCATGGCCTGGGTGAGGGCGTTCAGGTTGTAGGGAAGCCTGACCTTGTTCAGCTCTCCGAGGAGGACGGGGGACCCGATGAGCACGCCGAGCCGGATCGCCGCGAAGCCGACCTTGGAAAAGGTCCTGAGGATGACCAGGTTTTCCCGCCGTTCCACCTCCGGGAGAAAGGTTTTCCCGGAGAAGGGACCGTAGGCCTCGTCGACGACCACGAACCCCTTCGCGGCGTCGAGGACCTCCTCCATCTTCCCGCGGCTGAAGCAGTTGCCCGTGGGATTGTTGGGATAGGCAAGAAACACGATGTCGGGGTTTTCCCCTTCGACCCACCGGCCGGCGAACCCGTCGGGGAGGTCGAAGTCCCCGTCGAGGGGCACCTCGGTCACCCGGTGTCCCATGTTGACCGCCGTGATCCCGTACATGGCGAAGGTGGGCACGGGCAGGAGCACCCCGCCGCCCTCCCCGCCGGTCCGGAGCACCGCCAGGAGAATCTGGATGAGTTCGTCCGATCCGTTGCCGGCGAGGATCATCTCCCGGGGAACGCCGTACAGGGCGGAGAGCCGGTCCCGGAGCTTCCGGGCCTCCGGATCGGGATACCGGTTCAGGGCGACATCCCGGAGCGCGTCGTGGAGGACCGTGGCGGCCGCGGGGGAGAGCCTGTGAGGATTTTCGTTTGCATCCAGTTTGACGGGACAGTCCGACAGGTCGACGGCATAAGCCTTCTGGCCCAGGACTTCTTTTTTGATCAGCGCGCGGACATCCATTCCCTTCCCCTGCCTTCCACGTTCCAGGCGTCGCTTCCGTATTTGCCCTCCCGGAGTTCGCGGGCAAGCGACGCTTCCTCTTCCGTCAGGGTCCCTTCCTTGACGGGGACGCCGAGGACCTCCTCGAACCCGGCGAGGAGACGGGCGGCAAGGCCCTCCCCGTCCATCCCCCGGACGCCTTCCCCCGAAAGGGACGTGACATGGTCCCCAAGGTTTCCCGCCGCGCCGGGAAGCACGCCGGGCGTCCTTCTCAGAAAGCGGGAGGGAAGGTCCCCGTCGAAATGGATCAGAACCGACCCCTGCTGCAGGAAGGCGTTCCGGGACCGTGACTGGGCGCTCCCGCAGATCTTTCTGCCCCCCACGAGAAGCTCGTAGCGGGAGGCGCTGGCGAAACAGAAGGCATCCCTTCCCGCCGCCCCTTCGGCATCCTCCTCATCCCCGGGCATGGAGACGGCCACTCCCGCCCCCGCGAGCCCCCGGGCGAGACACCGTCCGATGAGCCGGTAGGTCGGCATGAGACCGCCGGAAAATTCCGGCAGTTCCGATCTTCCTGTCACGGAATAACAGAGATCGCGGTCGTGAATGACCGCCTTTCCCCCCGTGGGGCGCCGGACCACGGGCACCCCCGAGGCGCGGCACGCTTCCAGATCCACTTCCCGCCGGGTATCCTGAAAATACCCAAGCGAAACGGTTCTCACCGTCCACCCGAAAAACCGGAGCGTCGGCGGCATCCTTCTTCGTTCCTGGATCCGGAACAGGGCCTCGTCCACGGCCATGTTCTCGAACGGGTCGCCGGAGCGAAAGGGAAGAAGCCGCCAGGGTTCCACTGCAGGTCAGTCCGCCCCTCCGTCCGCTTCCACAAAATCCTCGTATCCCTCGGCGTCGAGAAGGTTGTCCAGTTCGCTCGGATCGTCCATTTCGACGACGATCATCCAGCCCGTGTCGTACGGGTCGCTGTTGACGATCCCCACGTCGTCGGTCAGGTCGTCGTTCACCCCGACCACCTCCCCGCTCACCGGGGAGATCAGTTCCGTCGTCGTTTTCGTCGATTCGATCACGCCGAAGGACTCGTCCTGCTCCACATAGGTATCCACGGCGGGAAGTTCAATGGAGAGGATTTCGCCGAGCCTTTCCTGGGCGTGATCGGTAATCCCGATGGTCGCCTGGTTTCCGTCGACCCTCACCCAGGTGTGTTCGCGCGTATAAAGCAGATCTTCAGGAAAAACCGCCATGTTCTCCGCAAAAACCTCCAGTTCGATTTTCCCTTGCCCCCGGTCCTCCGGCAAGGGGTCAGGGAATCGTTCCCGTGTCCCGGGTCGGGCTCACTCAACGATCATGAGATCCTTTGGCACGGAGGAAAGAATTTCGCAACCATCTTTTTTCACGAGGAGGAGATCCTCGATCCTCACGCCGAATTCCCCCGGGATGTAGACGCCGGGTTCGACGGTGATCACCATGCCCTCCTCGAGCACCCCGTCGTCGACGGTGGAGATCCTCGGAACCTCGTGCACCTCCAGCCCCACGCCGTGTCCCGTCCCGTGGGTGAAGAAGGGGCCGAACCCCGCCTTTTCGATCCATTCCCGGGCGGTTCTGTCCACCTCCCGGCAGGAAACCCCCTCGCGAACCTGCTCGATGGCCCTGTCGTGGGCCTCTTTCACGGCTTCGTAAACCTTCTTTTTCTCGGGCGGGATCCTGCCCACCGCCACGGTGCAGGTTTCATCGGAGCAGTATCCCTCCACGACGGCCCCGAAATCGACCACCACGACGTCGCCGTGTCCGATCCCGGCCTTTCCCGGCTTGCCGTGGGGCAGCGCCGCTCTTTTCCCGGCGACGACAATGGTCTCGAAGGAGGGCTTTTCACTGCCCCGTTCCTCCATCTCCCATTCGAGCCTGCGGGCGATGTCGATCTCCGCCCGGCCCGGCTTCAGGTGTTCGAGAACGGACAGGAAGGCTTCGGAGGCGATGGCCGCGGCCCTGCGGATCCGCGCCACCTCCCGGGGCTCCTTGATCTTCCGGATCCCCGCGATTTCTTTTCCCAGGGGCTTCAGGACAACCTTTTCCCCCAGACGCTCCCGGAGGGTAAAATAGGCCTCGCAGGAAAGGGAGGCGGCTTCGAAGGCGACCGTCTCCAGGCCCCGTTCCGCGATCAGCCGGCAGAGTCCTTCCATCCGGTCCCGGAATTCGACCACCTCCACCCCCCGGGCCTCCGCCCGGGCCTGGGTCGTGTACCGGCCGTCAACAATCAGAACGGGAACGCCGCCTCCCACGAAAAGCGTCCCCTCGCTTCCCGTGAAGCCCGTGAGATAACGGATTCCCGGTGCGCCGAAAAAAGCGATCCCCTCGGCGGACCACCGGGACAGCCCTTCCCGGATCCTCGCCGTCCTTTCCGGAAAGGAAACGCCGCCTTCTTCCCGCAGCAGCTCAGACATGGAGCCCCTCGCCGGCGGCGGCGGACTTTCGTTCCTCCAGGAGGGCGAGCCAGCGGTTCAGCTCGGACAGGACCCGTTCCCGCACCGTCCGCCTCTCCTCGATCCGCGTCTCCAGGTTCTGGAGCTTCTCCCGGAGCGTCTCGTTCCCGGGGTCCCCGGAAAGAAGTTTTTCCAGGGAGGACCGGGCCAGTTCGTAATGGCCCTGGCGGATGTAGAGGTCCGCCATGGTGGGGGTCAGAAACTCCTCGGGAACCTTTCCCCCGTCGTCCTCCTCGCCGGGGAGTCCCTCCGGGACGGAACGGGGTTCGGCGGGCTCCGATCCGTTCCGCTCGATCCAGCGGACCTTGCCGGAATTCAGGATGGAGCTTTTCCGGTAGCTCTCCATGGCTTCCCGGATCATCCCCTGTCGGGCGAAGACGTCTCCTCCGTACCGGTACAGCAGTCCCCAGCCCTCCTCGATCCGCTCCATGTTCTCGAGAACGCGGAGGGCCTCCTTTTTCCGTCCCTCCCTGGCCATGGACAGGGACAGGGCGAGGCAGGCGGCGCCGTCGCCGGGAATGAGATCCAGCCTGCCTTCGGCGGTGCGCTTCACGGCGTCCCACTCCCCGCGGAGGATGTGGTACTCGATCCGGCCGATGAAGGCCTCAAAGTCCTCGATGGAAGGCAGCCTTTTTTCCATGGAATGCTCTGGAATTCACTGGAATTGCACTCAACGAAACTGCCGCTTAACACAGGGGTAGCGGGGTGTCAAGCAGGATCTCGGAAGAAAACAACCGTTGACAGTCCCCTTTCCGGGATGTTAGAAGTCGTGATCTTCCATGCGGAAGCGCTCCCCGTTACCGGACGTCGCTTACATTTCGTTATACAGAAAGAAACGGGGAGAATTCAAGGAATATCTCCCTGAGAAGAAAAATGAGGCTCGAAGGCGTCAAATACCTCTTCATCACCTTTCTTCTCCTGTCCAACGTCATGGCCTCGAAGATCGTCTCCCTCTTCGGGCTCATCGTCCCGGCGGCGATCATCGCCTACCCGGTGACCTTCCTCTTCACGGACGTGGTGGCCGAGGTGGAGGGAAAGGAAAGCGCCCGGAAACTGGTCATGACGGGATTCTACCTGTCCCTCGTCATGGCGGTCCTTCTCTTCGCCGCCCGGCTGCTCCCCCCGGCGCCCTTCTGGCCCTTCCAGGAGGCCTGGGACCGGATCCTGGGCGCCACGCCCCGGATCGTCGCCGCCTCCATGCTGGCCTACCTCGTCTCCCAGAACCACGACGTCTGGTCCTTCCACTGGTGGAAGGGGAAAACGGGCGGGCGCCACCTCTGGCTTCGGAACAACCTCTCCACGGCGGTCTCCCAGCTGCTGGACTCGACCCTCTTCATCACCATCGCCTTCTGGGGGAGCTACCCCGCCGGGGACATCGGAAAGATGATCCTGGGCCAGTACGCCGTCAAGCTCGTCATCGCCCTCCTTGACACGCCTTTCTGCTACATGCTAGTGGGGTACTATGGAAGAGAAGCTAGAAACGATTCCCAATAATTACCGGACGCGGGACTACGAGGTGAACATCCGCTTTCCCGAGTTCACCTGCCTGTGCCCCAGGACGGGACAGCCCGACTTCGCCGAGATCGTCCTCCGGTACGTCCCCGGGGAACTCCTGGTGGAACTCAAGTCCCTCAAGTTCTACCTGAACGCCTTCCGGACCCGGGGGATCTTCCACGAGGAGGCGGTGAACCGGATTCTCGAGGATTTCGTGGAGGCGGTGAAACCGAAATCGGCGGAGGTCACGGGGAACTTCAACGTCCGCGGGGGGATCTACACGACGGTCCGGGCGGGGTACTCGTCCGTTCCCTGACCGCGCCGCCGGGCGAGATTCCGTAAAAAACAAGAGGCCGTCCCCCTCGGGGGGGGACGGCCTCTTTTCGTTGAGCATTTTTGTGATTCCTACGGGACGGCGATGATCTTCGATCTCACGTGCTGGAGCCCCTCGCTGTCCTCCACACGGAGGGTCACCACGTAGTCCCCCGCAGCAGGGTAGGTCACTGCCGCGGGAGTATTGCTGATGGAGAATGACGGGCTCCCCCCTTCAAAAGTCCAGTGCCAGTAGGCGAGGGTCTTGGGCGACCATGCGTGCGACAGGTCACTGTATGTCATTTCATGAGTGCCTGTATTATTGCCGACGAAGTCCGCCGTCGGACCATCCGCCACCGTCGCATCGACCTCGACGGCCTTGACGACCTCGTCGGATTCGCCGAAGTTGTTCGTCACCGTCAGCGACACCGCGTAGGTCCCCGGGTAACCGAAGTGGACGACCCCTACGTCGCCGGGGAACCGGGAGGTGGAGGTGGCCGGCGTTCCGCCGGCGAAGATCCAGCTCCAGCCCGTAATCGTCGTCCCCGACGCCGCAGCCGAGGTGTCCTCGAAAAGGACCCTGTCGCTGTCGTTCATGTCCGTCCACTGGAAATTCGCCGTCGGCTTCGTGTCCGGCAGCGGCGACTCGGTGGTCACCATGATCGATTTCGCCACGGACCGGACGAGGCCCGTGTCCGCCGTCACCGTCAGGGTGACCAGGTAGATCCCCGGCGCCCCGAAGTGGACCGTCCCGGGGTGCTGGAGGGTCGACGTGGACGGCGTGCCGCTCTCGAAGGTCCACACCCAGGAGATGAGTTCATGGGGTTCGTCGATGTACGACGTGTCCATGAAGTGGACCCGGTCGCCGTCCCCGAGGTCGGTGGCCTCGAAATCGGCGATCATGTCGTAGTAGACGATTTCGTCCTTGGAGGTCTTCACCGCCTTGCCCACGGTGTGGGATTCCCCCAGGTTGTTGGTCACCGTCAGGGTGACCATGTAGGTCCCCGGGGCCCCGAAGCTGACCATGCCGGGGAACTGGAGACTGGAGGAGGAAGGCGAGCCGCTCTCGAAGGTCCAGAACCAGGACACGAGCCATGTCCCCGCCGCGGCCGAGGAGGCGTCGTTGAACACGACCCGGTCGCCGTCCCCGAGGTCCTCGTAGGTGAAGTCCGCCGTGGGGAGGGTGCTCGTGTAGGGCAACTCGACGAGTTTCATCGCCGTGTCGCTGTACCCGAGGTCGTTCGTCACGGTGAGGGTGATCACGTATTTCCCGGGTCCCGCGAGGAACCGGACGATGCCGGGATCCTCCGACGTCGACGTGGAGGGGCTGCACCCCGTGAACGTCCAGTACCAGGACACGAGGACCGTCCCCTCCGGCGTCGTGGAGGCGTCGGTGAAGAAGAGCCTTTCGTTGTCCCCCAGTTCCTCATAGGTGAAATCGGCGGTCGGCCGGGAAACGGCCGTGAGGTAGATGTCCGCCGTGGCATAGGTGCACACGGAATCGGGCACCGTCGCGGCCACCGTCTCCGTGCCGATGGACCGGGAGGCGGTGTACGTGGTCGTGGCGACGCCGCCGCGGGTCGTCGCCGAGGTCGGGAACACCGATCCCCTGCCGGAGACGACGGAGAACAGGACGACCTGCCCGTCTTCGACCGGATCGCCGTTCGCGTTCGTCACGGCGGCCGTGAGGGTGCTCCGGCTTTCCCCGTCGGCGGTGAGGAGGTCCGGGGAGGCGATGAGCGTAATTTCCTTCGTCCGGTACGGGGAGTTGGGAAGCTCGCACTGCTCGTCCTCCAGGTAGGGGAGCCAGAAGGTGTACGTGGACCGGGTCTCCGTCCCGTACACGACGACGCTCGCCGTGACCTCCGCCTCGATCCACGCGGCGGAGGTCTTGACGTAGGTGAGGTCGAAGACGGCGGTCCCGTCATCCCCGGTGTACACCGTCCCGGGGACGGAACCCGAGGCCGTGGACGGCGGCGTGAGGACCCCGTCGCCGTTGGCGTCCTCGCCGGCATCCTTCTGGCCGTTCCGGTTCATGTCCTCGTTGTACAGGATGCACGTCTGCACGGGCATGCACTTGTTTTCCTCGTACTCGTACCAGTACCCCGTGGCCCAGCGGTTCGGCCAGGTGCTCAGCGTGACGGTGACCCCGGAGAGCCCCTTGCCGCTCGCGTCGGTCACGAGGACCGCCATGGGAAGCTTGTAATAGGTGTCCTGCCCGGGCTCGGTGACGGTTTCGATCTTGCTCCCCCGGGAAACGATGACGGACCCCGCCGTGCCTCCGATGATGATGTCCACGTCGCTCGACGCGACGGAGGGCATCCCGAGGACGGAAGCGGTCACCTTCACGCCGGCGTTCCCCGAGCTGACGGAACCGGCGATGAAGGTCGTCGTGGCGATGCCCGTGTCATCGGTGTAGGCGATCACCGGCGAGACGTATTCGCCGCCCCCGGTGGTGTTGCTGAGGGTGAACAGGACGGGGACGTTGGGAATCACCTGGCCCGCGATGTTCCACACCGTCGCCTTCAGGAGCGCCGAATTGGTGACCCCGCCCGTGCTGGGCTGGATGACCCGGCTGTTCGTCTGGAGGGAGATCCGGGCGGCGGACCCGGCGGCGGCGGAAACGACCACCAGGATGGAATCGGAAATGGAGGCGTCCGAGGCGTCGGAAACCAGGATGGTCGCCACGCCCGCCTCGGTGGCCCGGAAGGTCGCCGAGGCCCGGCCCCCGGAAACGGGTTCCGTGATGACCTGTCCCGACGCCATCGATCCGGTGAAGGAGCCGAAGGTCGTGGCGAACTGGACGTTCGTCTGCGCCGGGGCGTTGACCAGAACGACCAGGTTCGTGTCCGTCAGGATTCCCGTGGGGTTGTCCTCGGGGGAGAGAATCCCGAAGTCCCGGCTCGGGTTGGTCACCCGGAATTCGCGGCTCGCCCGGGCCCCCATGGACTCGGCGCCGATGGTCACCGTTCCGGCGCTCACGGGGATCACCTGGACCTCGAACGTCCCGTTCATGTCCGTCGTCCCCGAATAGGAGGAAAGGGTGACCCTGCCGGACGGGCTCGCCGTGAGGGTCACCGGCTGGCTGATGACGGGGCTCGTATCGGCGTCCCTCACCGACACGGTGACCGTGACGGGGTCGCCGCCGATCTTGAGGGTCGTCGTGGCCTGGCTCAGGGTGACCTCCGTCCCCTTCGTCTGGACGTGGACCTCGTTCTGCCGGGTGGAGGACTTCGCGGTGAGGGTGACCAGCTGGTTCGCCCGGTCGTCGCCCGCGGCAAAGACGACCGACGCCTGGCCGAGGTCTTCACCGTCCGTTCCCGTGGTGGCGGACGAAGCGCTCAATTGTCCGCCGTCGGCGCTGAAGGTGACGGTGGCGCCCGGAATGAGGGCGTTGTACTGGTCCTTCACGGTGGCCGTGACGGTGGTGCTGTCGGACCGGCTGGTGAGGACCGTCGTTTTGGACAGGGAAAGGGTCAGCGAGGCCGCAACGGGGGTCGCCGCCGTGAAGGTCACCGAGACCTGCTGGCTCACATTGTTGGACCGCGCCGTCACGAGAGCCGTCCCGGCGGAGGACCCGGCGATGAGGGAGACGGTGGCGACGCCGCTGTCGTCGGTGGTCTTCCCCTGGATCTGGGTCGTGCCGCTGCCGAAGGTCCCCAGGGTGGTGTTGAAGGTCACGTAGGTCCCGCTGGGAACGGCGCTCCCCGAGGAGGTCGTCATGGTCGCCCGGATCTCGCAGGACGTGCCCGGGTTCGCCACGATCGCGCCGGGTATGGCTTCGAGGGTCATGGCCGTGGTCAGGGAGGAAAAGCCCGTATCCCCCTCATCGCCTCCGCCGCCTCCTCCCCCGCAGGAAAGGAGGGTGAACGCGGTGAGAAAAATCAGCAACAGATGAAGAAGGACGGTCTTTCCGGATCCGTTTTTTGCCATTCTAAAACCTCCCCCCGGGTTTCCCTCGGGATGAATAGAATATTTTCATGACAGCCGTCGATCGTTCGGTGTCTTATGTAGCCCTGGCCTCCTGGACGATCCTGGGCGTGACGAAGATCAGAAGCTCCTTCTTGTCCCTGATGACCGTGCTCGTCTTGAACAGCCACCCGAGAACGGGAATCTTCGAGAGCCAGGGAACGCCGCTCACGGCGGTGGTTTCCACGGTCTTGTAAATGCCGCCGAGAACGAGGGTGTCCCCGTTGTTCACGACGATGGTCGATTCCACGTTGCTCGCCACGAGGGGCGGATTCTCCTCGTTGGCGTTCACCTTGTTCCAGTCGGCGTATTTGTTCGAAGCCATCACTTCCATGGAAATCTTCCCGTCCGGCGTGATCTTCGGCTTCACCTGCAGCTCGAGCTTGGCGTCCTTCATTTCCACGTTGTAGTTCCCGTCGTTGTCCCGGACGACGTACGGGATCTCCTCCCCCTGTCCGATGGTCGCCTTCACGTTGTCCAGGGTCGTCACCTTGGGCGAGGAGATGATCTTGCCGTCACCCGTCACCTCGAGGGCGGACAGGGAGGCGTCGAGAATGTACTTGCTCGAACCCGCGATGAGGCCGATGGTCGGCGCGGCGATTTCCTCGATGGCGGGAAAGTTCACCGCGACGTTGCTGCTTGTGAGCCCGATGCCCCCGGGGAGGCTGGTCACCGTCCCGTTGGCGGCCGTCCCGATGAGAAACCCGAAGTCACGGCCGTTCCAGGTGTCCTGGTACCCGTACCCCCACTGGACTCCCAGCTTCTCGGTGAAGCTCGTGTTCACCTCGACGATCTTCGCCTCGATGGAAATCTGGTGGATCTTTCCCTCGGCCACGTTCTTCTTCAGTTCCTCCTCTTCCGCCTTTTTCAGGAGTTCCAGGGGGAAGACGGTGATCACCGAGCCAGAGACCTTTTTCCCGAGGGCGTTGACCTCCAGGGCCGTGTCGAGGGCCTGGTCCCAGGGAACGTTCTGCATCCGGAGAGAGATCTTTCCCTTCACCTCGGGGCTCAGAACGATGTTCATGCCGCTCACCTCCGACAGGAGGCGGAAAAGCGCCTGGATCTCGGCGTTCTGGAGGTCGATGGAGACCCTTCTGCCCCTGTAGGAGACCGTCGCTTTTTTCGCGGGATCCTTCCCGCCCGAGGCTTTTTTCGCCGGTTCGGCCTTCTTCAGCACCACCGCCGCCTTTTCCCTGGAGGGCGCGGGGGAGGACGTCCGGGGGACGTCGAAGTCGAGGACGATCCGTCCCGACTCCTCCCGGACATGGTAGGGAACCATCCGGTCCATGACAACCAGGACCTCGCCGGCCGGTTTCCCGTCCTCGGTCTTTTCCGTCGCGGTGACGTGGCGGATGTGGTCCAGCGTTCCCTCCCCGAGCCGGCCCTGCCAGCGGAGGGGAACGGTCACGCCGTGAAGACGCACGGAAACGCCCTGGTCCGAGCCGGGAAGAACGTCGAAGGGGACCTTCCCCTGGACGAGCAGGACCACCCGCTCCTTGCCGTTCCAGCGCTCCAGGAAAACACCGTCGAGGGATGCGGCCGATTCCCCGGCCCCTCCTCCCGCCGCCGCGGCCTGCCGCCCCGGGGGGGGAGTCCCCTCGACCGTCTTCGCCGGGGCGCAGCCGAAAAGGAGGAGACCGACCAACGCCATCATGACGGCGGGGATCAAAAACGTTCTTTTCATTGCTTTTCACCGCCTGTGTTTTCGCCGTAAAGGTCCAGAACGACCCGGTTCTTCTCCTTCTGACCGGAGAGACCGTACAGGGTTTCCTCGATCACGACCCGGGTCTGGGAAATCCCCACGACCCGCCCTTCGTTGGGGCCGATCCGGGTCCCCCAGAAAACCGAGTACAGTTTTCCCGCCGGGTCCTTGATCATGGCCACCCGCTTCTTCTCCGCGAGGGCGATGCCGAGAAGTTTCAGGTCCGAAATGTTGAACATTTCCAGGGGCTCCAGCGGACGCACCCTCGCCCGGTCCTTGTCGCTCTTGAGAAAGGATTCGAAGGGATCGGCAAGCCCCGCCTCCTCCGTTCCCTGCTCCCCGGCGGCCCGGGGGATCACGGGTACGGAAAGGACAAGGGTTCCCGCCAGGATCAGGGCCGCCACGGAGAGGAAGACCCTATGTTTTCCGTTCGCCCTTTCCCTGCTCTTCATCTTTCATCTCCACGAACATGTACGTCTTCATGAGGCACTCGGCCTTGAGACCGCTTCCCGTTTCATCCCGGCCCCTGGAAAGGGCCGCCTCGGTCGGGTTCACCACACGGGAAAGCCCGCCGACCTTCGTAAAGAAATCGTGGATTTCGCGGTAGGTGCCCTTCACGACCACCTTGATGGGAATTTCGGCGTAAAACTCCTTCTTCACGAGGGGCATCGGTTCGAAAAGGACGAATTCCAGGCCCGAGCCCCTTCCCGCATCGGAGACGGCCGCCATGAGGCCGGGGATCTCCTTCTCCTCCGGAAGTTTCTGGATGACCAGGGCGAACCGTTGCTTCAGTTCCTCGATGCCCTTCTTGTAGCGGTCCATCTCGCCGACCAGTTTCTCCTTCGCCGCGATGCGGACCGCCAGGGTTTTCTGTTCCTCCCGGAGCGCGTCCTGACGGGCCAGGTTCCCCTGGAGGAAATAGAAGTAATAGAAATAGAGGATCAGAAGGACCCCGGCAATCCCGAGGGCCACCTTCCAGACGAGCGGCATGTTCCGGATATCCTGGACCGTGAGCGCCATTCACTCCTCCGCGAACCGGCAGGAAAGCATGAAGTTCATGAGTTTCACCCCCGACACGGCGGCCTGCTTCGCAGACAGGAGATCCACCGAGCGGAACACCCCCGTTTTCTCCAGGTTTTTCATGTAGTCCGCCACGACGGCGTTGTTCATCGCCATGCCTTCCACCCGGAGGGCTTCCTCGTTCCTGGAAAGAAACGTCAGCCACATCTGGCCCTTGATGTTCTGCTTCGAGAAAAGTTCCATGACGTCCGCGGACCGGGTCCGTCCCTTTTCGAGTTTCTCGATGACGTCGATCTTCTTCCGGAACGTGTCCATGTCCATCTTGTACTGTTCGAGGCCGGCGGTGGCCTTTGTGAGGGACTCCAGGCGGGCCCTCGCCGCTGCCGTTTCGCTCTCGATCCGGCTCAGGCGCATGACCATGTACATGTGAAAGGAAATGAGGAGAACCGCGACAATGACGCACGCCGAAACGAAGATCACCATGGCCCGCCGGCTCTTCGTCTGCTTCTTGAACTCCCAGTAAGGCAGAAGGTTGATCCGGATCATCGGTCTTCCATCCTCCTCAAGGCGAGGCCGACACCGGGGGCCGCAAAGAGCCGGATCTCGTCCATGTAAGGCTGGGGAAACTTCTTCGGATCGCACACGATCCGCTGGAAGGGGTCGAAAAAGGAGACGCCCGTGTGAAGCCGGCCCGCCAGGGACTCGCGGATTCCGGAAATTCCGGCGGCGCCCCCGCTGAGAAGCACCTGGCGGATGTGGGGATCCATGGCGGTGGAACTGTAATAGTCCAGGGAACGCTCGATTTCCCCCAGGAGCGGCTCGGCGTTCTTGATGTCCGCCCCGGTGTCGAAGGGTTCCCCCTCTTCTGGCGTTTCCCCCGTTACGGAGAGACCCCCCATGGGGAAACTGCGGGTGAACGAGGACACGCCGCCCCGAAGCACGTTGACCGTGGTGATGCTCGCCCCGATGTGAACAAGGGCATCCACGTCGGAGGACTCGAAATCGTAATTCCTCTCATAGGCCGTTTCCAGGGCGAAGGCGTCCACGTCTAGAACGGCGACCCTCCGCTTCCCCTGCTGGATGGCTTCGACATAGCCCTCCACGACCTCCTTCCTCGCGGCGACGATGATGACGTCCATCTGGTTGGGATTGAAAGGGCTCTCCCCGAGAATGTAGAAATCGAAATTCACGTTCTCCACGTTTTCGAAGGGAAGGTATTTCTCCCCCTCGTCGGTGAGGAGAATCCGAAGCTCGTCTTCTTCCATCTTCTGGAACATGGCCTTCTTGACGACCACCGCCGTCCCGGGAAGGGCCGCCGCGACGAGCCTCGCCTTGCACCCCGCTCTCCGGAAAAGCTCCGAAACGGCCCGGGCAAGACCGCGCTCGTCCCGGACAAGTCCGTCCTCGATGATCCCCCTTTCGAGGGGGATCTGGTCGTAAAGGCTCAATACGGCTCCCTTGGACGTCTCCGTGATTTCAACGAGCTTGATGAGACGGGAACCGACATCCAGACCCGCGATCCGGTCTTTTCTGGAAAACCAGGATTTCATGGACTGCCCCGACCCCTCCTTCGCCGGCTTCCCGAGCCGGCCTTCGACTTATATTGCACAAGGAACTCTATTTTTTCAAGCCTTTATTTATGCAATATTCACTTTTTTCTTCAAAGAAAGGGGGAAACCCGCCAGAGTCAATGGATCTTTTGCCATCCCGGAGAAAACCGTATCCCGGAAGATCCCGAAAAGACAGAACTTTCCCTTTGGCATTCCATTCAGGGAAAAAAAGGATGTGGCGGAAGGAACCCTTTCTCAAAGAGCTTCGGTAACCTGGCGATCCGAAGCCTCGGACCCATGGCTTTGCGTCCTACCCTTACGGATAGTTTGCCTTTATCGACTCTCCGGCGGCCCCGTGCGGATACCGGACACCCCCTTGCGGGAGCGTCCCGCGGAGCCAACCGGAATCAGGGCGTTTCCGGGTCCGGCTCGAAAGGACCGTTGGATCTTCTTAACAGATCTTCAACCGCCATGCCACAGAAAAAATGACGGTATCGCGAAAAATCCCCGGAGCGCCTCTTCCGGAACGCTCCCGGGGGACATGAAACGTCATGAATGGAACGGGGCGCTTTCGGGCCCGTCACTTGCTTTCCGGCGGCACAAACCGGTACACGCGGTCGTCCTTCCGGACCATCCCCAGATCTTTCCGGGCCACCTCCTCGATATAGGCAAGATCGTCCCGGAGAAGACGGATCTCCTCCTTCAGTTCCCCGTTCTCCTTTTCCTCCTGGGCGTTGAGCGCCTTCACCGTGGAGAGCTTCCCCTCCAGGGCGCGGAAATCCTTCCACTGGCCGGCAAGATAGTAAAGGGACAGGCAGGCCAGGCCGAAAAGGCAAAGGGTGATCCACGTCCTCCAATTCACGGTCCCTTCTTGTCCGGTGACACCGACGGCAGCGTCCACTGCGGTTCCCCCAGGAAGAACTCCCCTTTCTCGATCCGTTCCTTGAGGAGGGCGGCGATTTCCTGCGCCTTGAAATAGCTGGACAGGGGCGCCGAGGGAATCTTCCTGCCGTTCAACGTCACCGCTCCGCTCCGGAGATCCTTGAAAGTGACCTCGCCGAGGCTTTTCGGATTGCCGCTCGGTACGTCCATCCCGTAGTCGAAGACGTTCATGACGATGTCCTCGTCCCGGACGGCGGCATGGCGGGCCATCCGCTCGTTCAGAACGGGAATGGGGACACCGATGCCCACGTACAGGGAGACGCCGTACCCGAGGATGCTCGCTCCGACCAGCCAGCGCGGGTCCATTTCCTTCAGGTTTCCGATCACGGCGATGGTTCCCGCCCCCTCCCGGGGGATGCCCTTCGCCGTCCTCGGAGCGTTCGGGTTGTGCTGCGTGCCGGGCCATGCCACGTATCCCCGGGTGCCCCCGAGGAAGATCGCCGTCCCGATCCCGATGGTTTCGTAATAGGGATCGTTGAAGAGCGGGGAAAGCTGGCCCGACGTGGAATAGTTCGCATTGGCCATTTGCGGCCGCAGAACGCCCATGTACGTGTAGATCGTCTTGTCCGAGAGGTTCACGGCGACGTTGTAATTCTGGTAGGCGTTCCTCGGGTTGAACAGCATGGCGTCCGGCAGGTCCTTCAGGGTGATGTTTCTTTCGAGCCGTTTGGAAGGATAGCAGTCCGTCCCGTAGCCCTCCGCCCGGAGCCGGATGACGTTCCCCGACACGAGGTCCTCGATGACGTGTCCGCCGCCGTAGTTGAATTCCCCAGGATAGACGCTGTTCAGCGGGTCTCCCTCGACGACCTCGGTCGCCCCGATGTAGCAGTCCACGGCCGCGATGCCGCCGTAGGCGGGCACGTCGTTCAGCCAGACGCGGCTTGCCTTGATCCTCGGGGAGGAATGCCCGAAATTGAGAAACGCCCCGGAGGAACACATGGGGCTGAAGGTCCCGGTGGTGACCACGTCCACCCTCCGGGCCGCCTCCTCTTCCCCGTGCCGGTCGACGATGTCGATGATTTCCTCGGCGGTGACCACGACGGCCTTGCGCCGGCGGATCTTTTCGTTGATCTCCCTGTAGGTCTTCGTTACTTTACAGGGTTTCATGGCTCGTTTCCTTCCCTCTCTCCCCTCACTTGGCCCCCGTGTGACCGAAACCGCCCGCTCCCCGGGAGGTTCCGTCCGGCGCCGTTTCGGGGTCCCAGTCCACCCGGCAGACCCGGCGGACCACCATCTGGGCGACCCGCAATCCCCGGCCGACGGGAAAGGGTTCCCTGCCGTAATTGATGAGGATCACCGCAATCTCCCCCCGGTAATCGGCGTCGATCGTGCCCGGACTGTTCAACAGGGTCACCCCGTGCCGAAGCGCGAGGCCGCTTCTCGGCCGGATCTCCCCTTCGAACCCCCCGGGCAGGGCGACGACGATGCCCGTGGGAATCTTCCGCCATTCCCCCGGGGGGATGACGACCTCCCCGGACACGGCGGCATGAAGATCCATACCGGAGGAAAACTCCGTCATGTAGCGGGGGAGGGGAAGATCCCCATTCCCCTCGATCCGGGCGACGGGAACGCGGACGGTCTCCATGGTCACCCGTTCAGGCATTCCCGGGTCACTCCCCCGGGAACCTTTCCCAGAACGGCCATGGACAGATTTTCCGGCCGCAGCATCCACCGCGTGACCCGCCGGATGTCCTCCCCGGTGATTCCGTCGATCTTCCGGATGACTTCCTCCACGGGAACCTGCCTGCCGAAGGTCAACTCGTTTCGCGCCAGCCTGGACATCCGCACGTCCGTGCTTTCCATGCTGAGGAGAAAGCTCCCTTTCATCTGTTCCTTCCCCGACCGGATTTCCTCCCCGGTCAGGCTTTCCCGGCACAGCTTCCGGAGTTCCCCGGAAACGAGGCCCGCCACTTCCCGGACCCGGTCGCCCTCGGTCCCGAAATGGATGCCGAACCACCCCGTGTCGCTGTACGGCACCAGGAACGAGTGAATGGAATAGACGAGCCCTCTTTTCTCCCGGATCTCCTGGAACAGCCGGGAACTCATGCTTCCGCCCAGGACCATGTTGACGAGCATGGCCGGGTAGCGGTCCTCGTCCGCCGCATGGGGACCGAGCGCCCCCATGAGGACATGCACCTGTTCCAGGTCCTTCTCCTGGAGGAAAAGATCGCCCGTCGCCTCGGGCGGCGGCGTATTGCCGGCCTTCGGGAGTTCCTCCGCCGCGGGCAGTTGGAGCAGACGCTCCACCTGCTCCACGAAAGGGCCGTGCTTCAGGTTCCCCGCCGCGGAGATGACCAGGTTCCGCCCGTGATACCGCTTCGAGAAAAAATCGATCACCCCGTCGCGGTTCAGGGCCTCCACCGACTCGCGGCTTCCAAGGACGGAACGGCGCAGGGGGTGATCCTTCCAGAAATGAAACTCGAAAAAGTCGTGGATCGCGTCGTCCGGCGTGTCCTCGACCATCTTGATTTCCTGAAAGACGACGAACTTTTCCTTCTCCAGTTCCACGGGGTCGAACAGGGCGTTCCGAAGAAGATCGGAGAGGAGGTCGAGGGCCTCCGTGGCATAGTAGTCCGGAACCTTCGCGTAAAAGGACGTGAGCTCCTTTCCCGTGTAGGCGTTCAGAACGCCCCCCACCGAATCGACTGCGGCGGCGATGTCGAAGGCCGTTCGGTTCGTCGTCCCCTTGAAGAGCATGTGCTCGATGAAATGGGCGACCCCTCCGATGGAATCCTCCTCGTAGCGGGATCCGCTGATCACCCAGGCACCGATGGAGACGGACCGGACGTACCCGATCTCTTCCGTGATGACGCGAACACCGTTGGGAAGAACGGTCTTCTCAGACATTCTCGTTCAGGGCTTCTTTCCTGCTGAGCCGGATTTTCCCGCCCTTGTCGATCTCCAGGACCTTTACGGGGATTTTGTCTCCCTCCTTCACGACGTCGGTCACCGCCTGGACCCGCCGCCTGTCGAGCTGTGAAATGTGGACCAGGCCCTCCGTTCCCGGAAGGATTTCCACGAAGGCCCCGAAATCGACCACCTTTTTCACCGTGCCGAGATAGATTTTCCCGATCTCCGCCTCCTCGGTGAGCCATTTCACCATGGCGATGGCCTTGGCGGCCGCGGCGGCGTCGTTCGAGGCGATGGTCACCGTCCCGTCGTCTTCCACATCGATGACGACGCCGGTCTCGCTGACGATCTGGCGGATGTTCTTTCCGCCGCTTCCGATGACGTCGCGGATCTTCTCCGGTTTCACCTTCAGCATGGTGATCCGGGGGGCATAGACGGAAAGATCCTTCCGCGGTTCGGAAATGGCGGCCTCCATCTTGCCGAGGATGAAAAGACGCGCCTCCCGGGCCTGGGAAAGGGCCTTGCGGATGATGTCCCCGGTGATCCCGCCGATCTTGATGTCCATCTGCATGGCCGTGACGCCCGTTCTTGTCCCGCAGACCTTGAAATCCATGTCGCCGGCATGGTCCTCGTCGCCGAGGATGTCCGAGAGGATCACCACCTGGTCCCCTTCCTTCAGGAGACCCATGGCGATGCCGGCCACCGCCGTCTTCACGGGAACCCCGGCGTCCATGAGCGACAGGGAACCGCCGCACACGGTGGCCATGGAGGAGGACCCGTTGGAGGAAAGGATTTCCGAGACGATCCGGATCGTATAGGGGAATTCCTCGGGATCGGGCAGGATGGGCAGAAGCGCCCTTCTCGCCAGGACCCCGTGTCCGATCTCCCGGCGGCCGGGACCCCGGAGCATCCTCGCCTCACCGACGCAATAGGGGGGGAAGTTGTAATGGAGGAGGAAGGACCGGAATTCCTCCCCGCCGATCCAGTCGAGACGCTGTTCGTCGGAGGAGGTCCCCAGGGTCACCACGGCGAGGGACTGGGTCTCCCCCCGGGTGAAGAGGGCGGACCCGTGGGTCCGCGGCAGGAGGCCGACCTCGCAGTTGATGGCACGAACCCGGTCGTACGGCCTGCCGTCGATCCGGGTGCCGTCCTTCAGGATCTTCTCCCGGAGCACTTTCTTGCTCATCTCCTCCAGGACGGCCTTCGCCGCGGGCAGAACCGCACCCTCCCGGGCGCCGAATTCCGCGACGACGTCTTCCTGGACCCGCGCCAGCATGGCTTCCCGTTCCATCTTCTCGGCTGTCGAGAAGGCTTCCCGGAGCGGTCCCCTCACCTTGCCTTCCACTTCTCCCCGAAGGCCGGGCTCGATGACCAGCGGTTCGAAGGCGATTTTCCGCTTCCCGATCGCCCGGATCATCTCTTCCTGCAGATCCATCACCGGCCTCAGCTGTTCCAGACCGAACTCGATGGCCTGGATGAGCCGTTCCTCCTCGATTTCCCTTGCGCCCCCCTCGAGCATGACGAGCTGCACGTCATACCCGCTTGCGGAGGATCCGCCGGCCGTCTTTCTTCCCGTGAGGAAGAGATCGATTTCGCTCTTCTCGAGGACGGACGACGACGGATTGGCCACGAAACGGCCGTCGGTCATGCCCACGCGGATCCCGGCGATGGGACCGCCGAAGGGAATGTTGGAGATCCCCAGCGCGACCGAAGCCCCGAGCATGGCGGCCACGTCGGAACCGCTCTCCGGGTCGAGGGAGAGGACGGTGGCCACGATCTGGGTCTCCTGGAAGAACCCCTTCGGAAACAGCGGCCGGATGGACCGGTCGATGAGCCGCGAGGTCAGGATTTCTCTTTCGTTGGGACGGCCTTCCCTTTTGAAGAATCCGCCGGGGATCTTCCCCGCGGCGAAGGTCATTTCCTGGTAGTCCACGGTGAGAGGGAAGAAGTCGATGTTCTCCCTCGTCGCCTTGTGGCTCACCGCCGTCACCAGGACAACCGTCTCCCCGTACGTGACGAGCACGCCGGCATTGGCGCGCCTGGCCACGTAATTCGTCTTGATCGATATGGGTCTCCCCGCAAACTCCGCTGTGTAAACTTCACTCATTTCGTATTTTCACCTTCCCTCAGTTTGTACACTCCCCTTATCGCCGGATTCCGAGACGCTGGATGACCGTTCGATAACGCTCCACGTCTTTTTTCTTCAGATAATCGAGGAGCTTCCTGCGCTGGCCGACCAGCTTGAGGAGACCCCTGCGGGAGTGGTGGTCCTTTTTGTGCACCTTGAAATGGTCCGTCAGGTATTCAATGCGGGCGCTCAAGAGGGCAATCTGGACTTCCGGCGAACCCGTATCGCTTTCCCCCCGTTTGAACGCATCGATGATTTCCTTTTTCCTTGCTAACTCTAACACCGCTTTCTCGTCCTCCCTCTTACAATGGATTCTTTCTTCGCATGACAAAACCCCTGCAACCGGATCTTCCCATGAAGAGAAGCACCGGATTCTTCTCTTATCGGAACACCCGGACCAGCCGGATGGCCCCCTCTCCGCCCGTATCCACATCCTGGGGAGTCTGAAACTTCCCGATGGCGACCACCCGGTTTTCCTCAGAGAGGAACTGTATCAGATTTCCCTTCTCAAGGGAAGGAAGAACTTGCTTTTTCAGCGATTCTTCCGAAGGCGGGCGGCCGTTCCGAATCCGTTTCGCCGTTTCCCCGTCCACCACAAGGGAAGGCATCCCTTTCAAGGCTTCCTCCATGGAAATCAGCCGTTCCTCGAGAAGCCGCCTCTTTTCCGCCTGCCCGAGTCCCTGGAGGGACAGGGCTTCCCCCTCTGAAAACCGGCCGCACCGGGTTCTCCGAAGGGCCGAAACGGTTGCGCCGCATCCAAGCTTGCGGCCGAGATCGGCGCACAGGGACCGGACGTAGGTGCCCTTGGAGCAATGGATGGAAAAAACCCCGTAGGGCGGGTCGAAACGGACCAGCTCCAGCCGGTGCACCGTCACCGTCCTTCCGGGCGGCTCCACGGGAATCCCCCCGCGGGTCCACCGGTACAGGGGTTTCCCCCGGACCTTCACGGCGGAATACCGGGGCGGGATCTGTTCCTGGGTTCCCCGGAAACCGGCCAGGGCCTCCGCGATTTCCCCCCCGCCGACGCGGACCGGGGCGACGGCGACAACCTTCCCCTCCAGGTCCAGGGTGTCCGTTTCAACCCCGAACTGGACGGTGGCCCGGTATTCCTTGTCGTCCTCCGAAAAGAACTGGACGAGTTTCGTGGCCTCGCCCAGGCATATGGGGAGAACGCCCGAGGCCAGGGGATCCAGCGTGCCCGTGTGCCCCGCCTTCCGGATCCCGGCAAGGCCCCGCACCTCCCGGACGACATCGAAGGAAGTCTGGCCCGTCGGTTTGTCGATGACCACGATTCCCGTCACGGGAGCGCCTTTCCGACGGCCCGGATCACTTTCTTCCGCACCTCCCCCAGAGGCCCCGGAATCGTACAGGCCGAGGCGTTCACGTGCCCTCCCCCCCCGAACAGCCCGGCGATCTTTTCCACGTCCACCTTGTCCTTGGAACGGAAACTCACCTTGCAGGCGTCGGAGGGAAGCTCCCGGATGATGGCGGCGACCTCGATGCCCTGGATCGTCCGGATCATGTCCACGAATCCCTCCGTGTGTTCCGGCAGCGCATCGAGATCCTCGAGCATTCTCCGGGTCACGTGGACGATCCCCAGCTGCCCGTCGAAGCAGACCTTCAGCGTGCCGATGACCTTTCCCAGGAGAAGGACCTGGACGAGGGGTTTCGTTTCGTAAACCTTCTCGGCGATCCACCGGGGATCGGCCCCCCAGGCCACCAGTTCCCCGGCGATCCGGAAGGTTTCGCTTCCCGTGTTGGAGTACCGGAAGGACCCCGTGTCCGTCATGATGGCCCCGTAAAGGTTCACGGCCACTTCGGTGGGAACGGTTCCCAGCATCTTCCGGATGAGGCCGTAGAGAATCTCCCCCGTGGAACCCGCCGCGGGCCGGACGATGGACCACTCGGTGAAGCCGTTGTTGGAGATGTGGTGATCGATGTTGATCACGCGGCCGATCTTTCCGATCCGCGCCGCCTCCTTGCCGACCCGGTCCAGCTCGCTGCAGTCGAGAACGAAGACCGCCTCGAACCGTTCCGGCAGATCGAGGGTGTGGACGATTTCCTCGGCGCCGGGAAGAAACCCGTATGCCTCCGGCGTCTCGTCCTCGTTGTACACCACCGCCTTCTTGCCCATCCTGCGAAGCGCGTGATAGAGAGCCAGTTCCGACCCGATGGCGTCGCCGTCCAGCCGGATATGGGATGTGATCAGAAAAGACCGGCATTTCCGGACGATCTCAAGGATTTTCTCTTCCATCCTCATCTTCTTTCTTCCGGATCTCTCCGAAGAGTCTTTCCACCCGCTGCCCCCTGGCAAAAACCTCGTCGAAGTAAAAATGAACCTCCGGAACGAAACGGAGATTCAGCCGCTTTCCCAGGTTGCGCCGGAAAAACGGCGTCGCCTTTTCCAGGCCCTTCCGGACGTCCTCGCTCGGCGAATCCTGCCCCAGCGGGACGAAATAGATCTTCGCGATCCTGAGGTCGTCGGTGACCCGGACATCGGTGATGGTGACATTCCGGACCCTGGGGTCCATGATGTCCTTCACGAGGATCCGGTTCACCTCCTCCCGGATCAGATCGGCTACCCGGTCGGCCCGTTTAAAAGTCATCGAATTTCTCTTCCCCGTATTCCCCCGGTCCGTCGAAGCCCCGGGAAATCCGGATCAGTTCGGTCCGTACGTGGACCACCTCGGCGATTCGCAGTTCCTCGATGAAGGCGCAGATCTTGTCCGTCACGGACTGGACGAAGGGCGTCTCGTTTCCCACGACGGCGAACCCGATGACGGCCCGTTTCCAGTGATCCTGGCTGTCCACCTCGGCGACGGACACGTTGAAGGTGTTCCGCACCCGGCTGATGATCCTCCGGAGGACCCCCCGCTTCTCCTTCAGGGACCTGCTCTCCACGATGAAGAGATCGATGACCGCCGTTCCGACAACCATGGGACCGTTACAAGGGCTTCCGCTCCACCTGCTCCTTCACGTAGGTTTCGAGGACGTCGCCCACCTTGATGTCGTTGAAATTCTCCAGCCCGATGCCGCACTCGTACCCGGTGGCGACCTCTTTGGCGTCCTCCTTGAACCGCTTGAGGGAGAAGATCTTCCCGTCGTACACCACCACGCCGTCCCGGAGGAGCCGGATGGAGGCGGTCCGGACCACCTTTCCGTCTGTGACGTAGCATCCCGCCACCGTTCCCACCTTGGGCACCCGGAAAAGGTTCCGCACCTCGGCATGGCCCTGGAGAACCTCCTGGAACACGGGCTCCAGAAGCCCTTCCATGGCCGCCTTCACCTGGGCGATGACGTCGTAGATGATGTCGTAGACCTTGATCTCCACCCCTTCCCGGTCGGCGATTTCGACGACCCGGTAATCGGGACGGACCTTGAAGCCGATGACCACCGCGTCGGAAGCGGAGGCGAGCATGACGTCCGTCTCCGTGACGGCGCCCGTGGAGCCGTGGATCACCCGGACCTTGACGTCCTCCGTGCCCAGTTTCTGGAGGGCCTCCGTGAGGGCCTCCAGGGACCCCTGGACGTCGGCCTTGAGGATCACGTTCAGCTCCTTCGCCCCTTCCTTGATCCGCTCGTAGAGCTGATCGAGGGTGACCTTCGAGGTCTTGGAGAGTTCCTTCTCCCGTTCCTTCATGACCCAGTATCCGGCGATCTCCTTGGCCTTCCGGTCGTCCTCCACGACGGTGAAATCGAGACCCGCCTGGGGCACCCCGGAAAAGCCGATCACCTCCACGGGCATGGAGGGCCCCGCATCCTTCACCCGCTGGCCCTTGTCGTTCATGAGGGCCCGCACCTTGCCGCTCTCCGTTCTCGACACGAAGGCGTCTCCCTCCCGGATGGTCCCCGACTGGATGATGACCGTCGCCACCGGGCCCCGGCCCCGGTCGATCTTGGACTCGATGATGATCCCCCGGGCGGGCCGGTCGGGATCTGCCTTCAGCTCCAGGACGTCCGCCTGGAGAAGGATCAGTTCCAGGAGTTCCTCGATCCCCGTTTTCTTCTTCGCCGAAACCTCCGCGTAGATCGTGTCACCCCCCCAGTCCTCGGGAACCAGCCCCAGGTCGGAGAGCTTCTGCTTGATCTGCTCGGGCTTCGCGCCGGGTTTGTCCATCTTGTTGACGGCCACGATCATGGGCACGCCCGCCGCCTTCGAGTGGTTGATGGCCTCCACGGTCTGGTCCATGACGCCGTCGTCCGCGGCGACGACCAGCACCACGATGTCCGTGACCTGGGCGCCCCGGGCCCTGAGGGAAGTGAACGCCTCGTGGCCGGGCGTGTCGAGAAAGACGATGTCCCGGTCGTGAATCCGCACGTGATAGGCGCCGATGGCCTGGGTGATCCCGCCCGCTTCCCCGTCGATCACGTTGGTCCGCCGGATGGCGTCGAGGAGCGAGGTCTTCCCGTGGTCCACGTGTCCCATGACCGTCACGACGGGCGCCCTTGCCCTCAGCTTTTCGGGACGCACCTCGTCGGACGGAAGGATGCCCTCCACGTCCACTCCCACGGATTCCACCTGATAGCCGAATTCGCTGCTCACCAGGGACGCCACGTCCGCATCGATGTACTGGTTGATGTTCACCATGATTCCGAGCGCGATGAGCTTCTGGATCACGTCGCTCGCCTTCACGCCCATCTTCCTGGCCAGGTCGCCAACGCGGATGGCCTCGTCCACTTTGATTCTCCTTTTGATCGCCTTGGGAGTCGTGATTTCCGTCTTCTTCATCCGGACGACGGCCGCTTCCCTTTTCCTGTCCGTCTTTCCGGGAGCTTCTTCCTCCTCCTCGTGCACCAGGACCCGGAGGGGCTTCTTGTCCGGCTTCTGGACCTTCGGGGGCAGTTTCTTCCTGGCCGGGGCCTCGACGCCCATGACGACTTCCACGGGTTTTTTCTTCTTTCCCGGTTTCTCCTTCTCCGCGGCAGGTTTCTTCGCCTCGGCCTCTTTCGCCGCCACGGCCGGTTTCGCCGCTTCCCGCGCCGCCGGGGGTGCCGGCCTGGCGGCGGGTCTCACCGGGGCGGGCATCTTTTCCGCGGTCACCTTCGGTTCCGCCGCAGCTGCGGGTTCCGTGGGGGCCGCCGCCACCGCCGCCGGTTTCTCCGGCTCGGGCGGAACCGCCGCCTGTTCAGGCGCCGCGGGAGGGGCCTCGACGGGGATTTCCTTCTTTTCCGGGGCCGCCGCCTCCGGGGGGGGAACGGCCGCTTCCATGGGCGCGGGGGGCGCCTCCGGGGCCGGGGCTTCGGGAACCGCCGCCGGTTTCTCCGGCTCGGGCGGAACCGCCGCTTCCGCCATCGCGGGAGCCGCCTCCGGGGCCATGGCCTCGGGAGCCGCCTCGGCGGCGAGTTCGCCTTCCGGAACCGGTTCCTCCGGCGGGCGGACCGCCCTTCTGCGGATCACCGTCGATTTCACGCGCTCCTCGATAACCCTGCTTCGCTTCCCCAGGGAGAATTCCTCCCGGACCCGATCCACCTCGTAATCTTCGAGGGTGCTCGAATGCGACTTGACGGCAATTCCCAGCTTCTCCAACCTGGAAATCAATTCCTTGTTTTCCATGTTGAATTCTTTTGCCAGTTCATACACCCTTGTCTTGGACATGCACGACACTCCTCGAAGATCTGTTTTCCTAACTCGCCGGCTCCTTTGCCGCCGTGTCCTCGTCGATCAGCTTTCCCGCTTCGGAAACCCACTGCTGGATTCGTTCTTTACTGATTCCCGAAAGGGTTGTCAACACTTCGGGATCCGCCGAGGCAATCAGGGGAAGCGTCTTGAACCCCTCCCGGAAGAGCAGGTCCGCCGTCTTTTCCTCCATGCCGGAAAGACGCATCAGGTCCTTCGCTCCCGGTTCTTCCTTCTTCTCCATCCTGGACTTGCTCTTCACGTCGATTTTCCAGCCCGTCAGCCGGGCCGCGAGGCGCACGTTCTGCCCGTTCTTCCCGATGGCCAGCGAGAGCTGGTCGTCGGGGACGATCACTTCCATGGCGTGCAGTTCGTCATACATGAGCACCCGGTCCACCTTGGCCGGTGAAAGGGCGTTGCAGACGTACTGCACGGGATCGGACACGAAGGGAACGATGTCGATCTTTTCCCCCTTGAGTTCCTGGACGACGCTTTGCACCCGCGATCCCCGGACCCCGACGCACGCGCCGACGGGATCGATGTCCTTCTCCCGGGTCTTCACGGAAATCTTGGAACGATTTCCCGGCTCCCTGGCGACGCCGACGATCTCGATGAGGCCCTCGGAAATCTCGGGAACCTCGAGTTCGAAAAGGGATTTCAGGAAGCTCGGATGGGTCCTGGAAAGAACGATCTGGGGGCCTTTCAGGGTCTTCCGCACATCGCACACGTACGCCCGGACCCGGTCGCCCCGCTTGTAGGTCTCCCGGGAGATCTGTTCCGACGTGGGCAGAATGCCCTCCGTCCGTCCGAGATTGACGATGATGCTCCCCTGCTCGAAACGCTGGACGAACCCGCTGATGATCTCTCCCTTCCGGTCCTTGTATTCGTCGTAGATCTTGTCCCGCTCGGCGTCCCGGACCTTCTGGATGACGATCTGCCGGGCCGTCTGGACGGCGATGCGCCCGAAGGAACTCGTGTCCAGCTTGACTCCCAGGCTGTCTCCCAGTTCCGCCGCATCGTCCAGGGTGTCCCGGGCCTCGTCGATGGAGATCTGGGTGTCCTCGTTGATCACCTTGTCGACGACGGTCTTGAACTGAAAAACCTCGATCTCCCCGACATCGTCGTTATACTGAACCTCAAGAATCAGATTCTGACCGAGTTTTTTCCTCGCCGCGGAAAGAACGGCGGACGTGAGCGCCTCGACGATCAACTCCTTGTCGATCCCCTTTTCCTTTCCCATCTGCTCGATGAGGCGTTTCAATTCCGGAAGTACCATCATGCCCTCCCACTAGGAATCACTGTATTTCATATTCCAGTCTGGCCTTCGAAACGAGATCCCTGGGAATCCGGTGGGCCGTTTCCCCCTCCCGGAGAAGGATCTCTTTCGACTCCCCGTCCGCGACGTATTCCTCCAGGATCCCGGAGTAGTTCTTCCTGCCCTCGAGGGGAGCCCTGAGTTTCAGACGGATCCTGGAACCGCGGTATTTCAGAAAATCCTCGTCCCGCACGAGGGGGCGGTCCAGCCCCGGGGACGACACTTCGAGCAGGTAGGGTCCCGGGGGAAGATCGTGGGCGTTCAGCAGGTCCCCGATCTCGCTGCTCACGGCGGCGCAGTCGTCCAGGGTCACGCCGCCCTCGCGATCCATGTACACCCGCACAAGCCACCGGGAAGGCATCCGGAGGCATTCCACCTCGACCAGCTCCATCCCGTCCGACCGGAGAAGGGGATCGATGAGGGCGATGATCCGTTCGCGATGGAGACGCCCCTCGGCCTCCGAAAGGCCCCTCTTCGCCCCCTGTTTCCTTCTGTCCACTTCTCTTCCCGCTGTCATGGGCTGGAACGACGGACGGATATTCCGCGATCTATTAAAACAAAAAAGTGGGCAAAGCCCACTTCTGAAAAAAACCAGCGCCGCTGCGAACGCCCTGAAATACAACGTCAGGGAACTTACAATCAGAAATGGAGCGGGCGATGGGGATCGAACCCACGACGTCCAGCTTGGGAAGCTGACATTCTACCGCTGAATTACGCCCGCCTCGAAATTCCTCCGTTCAGGGATTCCTTACATGAACGAAATCGGGCATTTTGTCAAGACTTTTTTGATCCGATCCGGAAAGAAACGGCCCTTCCGTGCGCGTCGAGCCCCTCGATCCCCGCAAAGCGCACGACCTGCTCCCCGCAGCGGCGGAGGGCCGCCGGCGAGAAACGGAGAACGCTCATCCGCTTCACGAAATCGTAGACGCCGAGCGGGGAGGAGAAACGGGCCGTCCCGCCCGTGGGAAGGATGTGGTTGGGGCCGGCGAGGTAGTCCCCCAGCGCCTCGGGCGTGTGCTCCCCGAGAAAGACGGCGCCGGCGGAGGTGATCCGGGGCAGGAGCGCCTCCGGGTCCCGGACCATGAGCTCCAGGTGCTCCGGGGAGAAACGGTTGGCGAGATACAGGGCTTCGTCGAGGCCGGCCGTCACGATGACCCGGCCGAACCGCTCCATCGCCTTTCGTGCGATGGCCTCCCGGGAAAGGTCCCCGAGCTGACGGTCCGCCGCCTCGGACACCTTCCGGGCCAGTTCCCGGTCCGGGGTGAGAAAAAGGGCGCAGGCCGTCTCGTCATGCTCCGCCTGCGACAGGAGGTCGGCGGCGATGACCTCGGGGTCCCCCGTCCCGTCGGAGACGACCACGATCTCGCTCGGCCCCGCGATCATGTCGATCCCCACGTCCCCGAAGACCAGCCTTTTCGCCGTCGCCACGTAGAGGTTCCCCGGCCCGACGATCTTGTCCACCGCGGGCACCGATTCCGTACCGTAGGCGAGGGCCGCCACGGCCTGGGCCCCTCCCATCCGGAACACCCGGGTCACCCCGGCGACATGGGCGGCGGCAAGAAGGAGGGGGCTCACCCCCCCCTGTTTCGCCGGCGTGGCGAGAAAGATCTCCCGGACCCCCGCCACGCGGGCGGGGACGGCCCCCATGAGGACCGTCGAGGGATACGGGGCAAGGCCGCCCGGCGCGTACACCCCTACGCGGCCCAGGGGGACGATCTCCTGGCCCATGACGGCGCCGTCCTCCTCTTCCATCCGCCAGGAATGGAGGATCTGGTTCCGGTGGAACCGCTCGATCCGTTCCGCCGCCGTTTCCAGGATCCCCAGGACATCCCCGTCCAGGTCCCGGACCGCCCGTTCGATCTCCCCACGGGAGACCTCGACGGTGTCCCGGGAAAGGCGGACGCCGTCGAACCGTTCCGTGTACCGGAAAAGCGCTTCATCCCCGTTTTCCCGGACGTCCTCCAGAATCCCCCGCACCGTCTCTTCCACGGAAGCGTCCGAACCGGCCTTCCGCATCCGGATCCGCCGGAATTCCTCCTCGAAGGACCGCTGCGCCGTATCGATGATCTTCACGTTACCCCCTGACCCTCCTGATGTTTGCGCCGAGACCGGAAAGCTTCTTTTCCAGCGAATCGTACCCCCGGTCCAGATGGTAGATCCTGGACAGTTCCGTTGTCCCCTCCGCCGCGAGCGCCGCCACGACCAGGCATGCCGAGGCCCGGAGGTCCGTGGCCATGACGGGGGCCCCCGTCAGGCGCTCGACGCCCCGGACGATGGCGCTGTTTCCGTCGATCCGGATGTCCGCACCCAGTCGGACCAGTTCCTGGACATGCATGAACCGGTTTTCGAACACCGTCTCCCGGATCACGCTCGTCCCCGTTCCCCGGGTCATGAGCGCCATGAACTGGGCCTGCAGATCCGTGGCGAAGCCCGGATAGGGGAGGGTCATCACGTCGGCGCTCGCGACCCGTTCCGGTCCCCGGACGCGGATGCCGTTTTCCAGCTTCTCGATCACCGACCCCGCCTCGGCAAGCTTCGCCGTGAGGGCGTCCAGATGGACGGGGATGCAGTCGAGCACACGGACATCCCCGCCGGTCATGGCCGCGGCGATGGCGAAGGTCCCCGCCTCGATCCGGTCCGGAATGATGGTCCCGGAAGCGGGGCGGAGGCTTTTCACCCCCTCGACGACGATCGTTCCCGTCCCGGCCCCCTCGATGTTCGCCCCCATCCCGATGAGGACCTCGGCCAGGTTCACCACTTCCGGTTCCCGGGCGGCGTTCTCGAGGATGGTGGTGCCCTCGGCGAGGACGGCGGCCATCAGAACGTTCTCCGTCCCCGTGACGGTGGAAATGTCGAAATAGATCCTCGCGCCCCTGAGGCGGTCCGCCCTCGCCTCGATGTATCCCTCCCTGAGATCGATGTCGGCCCCCATCTCCTTCAGGGCCTTCAGGTGGAGGTTGACCGGCCGCGCGCCGATGGCGCAGCCGCCGGGCAGGGAGACCCGGGCCCTTCCGAGACGGGCCACGAGCGGCCCGAGAACGAGAACGGAGGCCCGCATGGTCTTCACCAGGTCGTAGGAGGCCTGGAACTGGCTCAGGTTTCCCGTATGGATCCTCAGGGGGTTCGTCCCCTCCACGGTGGCCCCGAGTTCGGAAAGCAGCTTCTTGACGGTCCGCACGTCCACCAGGTCGGGGACGCAACGATAGGTATTCCAGCCGTCGGCCAGGATGGACGACACGAGAACGGGGAGGGCGGCGTTTTTCGCACCGCTCACCCGGACCTCCCCGCGGAGTCTTTCGCCCCCGCAGATCACCATTTTGTCCATGGATCAACTCCTTCTGGCGGCGACCACCCGCTCCCGGCCGCCGTAATCCCTTCGAATGAAGATGTCTTCATAGGCCCCGCACGCCTCGAGCAGGCCGCGGATCCGGCCTCCCTGGCCCTCGCCCGCCTCCATGACGAGCCACCCCCCCGGCCTGAGACGGGCCTTCGCCTGGACGGCCAGGGCCCGATGGCATTCGATCCCCTCCGGACCCGCCAGGAGGGCCCCGGCGGGTTCGAAATCCCGGACCCCCGGGTCCAGGCGGGCGTAAGTCCCGGCATCGATGTAGGGGGGATTGGAAACGATGCAGTCGAAGGGGCCTTTCACGGCATCCAGGAGATCCCCGCGGAAAAAATCGATCCGGCGGCGCACGCCGTGTCTTTCGCTGTTCGCCGCGGCGATCCCCAGGGCCTCCCGGGAGATGTCCGACGCGGCCACCCGGGCGCCGGGGAACAGGCGGGCCAGGGTCACCGCAAGGGCCCCCGATCCCGTTCCCACGTCGATGAACGAAAGGGTCCCGTCATTCCTGTCCCGGAACAGGCGGATCACCTCCTCGACGAGCACCTCCGTATCCGGCCTGGGGATGAGAACGCGGCGGTCGACGATAAAATCGAGGGACCAGAATTCCTTCCTCCCGAGGAGATAGGCGACGGGCTCCCCCGCCTGTCTCCTGCCGATGAGACCGCGGTAGCGTTCCAGGGCCTCTTTCTCCATCGCCGCGCCACTTTCCCGGTACAGAAAGACCCGGTCCCGCTTCAGGACTCCGGCCAGGAGGAGTTCCGCGTCGAGCCTGGGAGAGGGGCTTCCCGACCGCTGCAGCAGGACCGTCCCTTCCTGGAGGACCGTCTTCAGGGTCGGCGGTGGCGCTTCACGATTCATCGGACTTTCTGCGGGCGCATGATCCGGCCGGCGGTTTCGAGGGAGAGGCATTGCGGCAGGGCGGCGGGGTCCCTCAGAGCGCCGCCGGGGACTTGAGGGCTTCCGCCTGGTAGTGCGTAATCAGGCCGTCGATGAACCCGTCCAGGTCGCCGTCGAGCACCTTTTCCAGGTTGTAGAGGGTGAGCCCGATCCGGTGATCCGTGATACGCCCCTGGGGAAAGTTGTAGGTCCGGATCCGCTCGCTCCGGTCGCCGCTTCCCACCTGTTTTCTCCTCGCTTCGGAAATCCGGGCGTTCTGTTCCTCCTGCATCCGGTCCAGGAGCCGGGCCCGGAGAACCTTCATGGCCTTCACCTTGTTCTTCAGCTGCGATTTTTCATCCTGGCAGGTCACCACGAGACCCGTGGGGAGGTGGGTGATCCGCACCGCCGAGTCGGTGGTGTTCACGCTCTGGCCGCCGTGGCCCGTGGAACGGTAGACGTCGATCCGAAGATCGTTCGGGTCGATGTCCACTTCCACCTCCTCCGCTTCCGCGAGAATCGCCACGGTGACCGCCGAGGTGTGAATCCTTCCCTGGGCTTCCGTCACCGGCACCCGCTGGACCCGATGGACCCCGCTTTCGTACTTGAGCCTGCTGAAGGCGCCCTTCCCCTCGATGAGCCCGATGACTTCCTTGAATCCTCCCATGCCGCCTCCCTGGGTCGCGCTCACGATTTCCATCCGCCATCCCCTGGATTCGGCATACCGGGCGTACATCCTGAACAGGTCCGCCGCGAAGAGGGCCGCCTCGTCCCCTCCCGTTCCGGCCCGGATTTCCAGAAACACGTTCCTCTCGTCGTTCGGGTCCCGGGGCAGGAGAAGGACTTTCAGCGCATCCTCCAGGCGGGAGATCTCCTCCTTCAGAACGGGGATCTCCTCCTTCAGAAGCTCCCGCAGTTCCTCATCCCCTTCCTCCTTCAGGAGTTCCTGGTCCTCCCGGAGACGGGTCCGCTTCAGACCGTATTCCCGGTAGGTCTCGACGATACCGGAAAGTTCGGCGTGCTCCCGGGCGACCTTCTGGAATTCCGACCGGTTGCCGAGGACCTCCGGACGGCTGAGAAGCATTTCCAGGTCACCGTGCCTCTTTTCGATCTCTTTCAGTTTATCGAACATGACAAGCTCGAAACATCAAAAAAAACGCTTTTCGAACGGCAGAGGGAAACGTCCCGGAGACGGGGCTCCCGATCCCGGGGACCGGAAGGCGCGGAGGGCACGACGCAGGGACCCGCTTCTCCGGACACGCCGGGCCCTTGACCTTCAACATGCTGAAGCGTTTGAGAAAGGGAATGCGGAGAACACCGGCCGCGGCGTGCGCCGGACGGTTCGAATCAGGCTTCCTTTTTCTCCAGACCGGCGTATTTCTTCCGGAAGCTTTCCACACGGCCCGCGGTGTCCATGATTTTCTGTTTCCCCGTCATGAAGGGGTGGCACTGGGAACAGATTTCCACCTTGATGTCCTTCCTCGTGGATTTCGTCTGGATGACGTTGCCGCACACGCAGGTGATGGTGGTATCGTTATAGGCAGGATGAATGTCCTTTTTCATTCCTTTCGGATCCTCCTTCGGAAAAGAAATCTTCGGAAATTGTGTGATTATCCTCTTTTGCGGAGATTTTCAAGAAGTTTTTTTCCGCCCTCACTGGTTCATGGAACCGAAGAATTCCTCGTTCGTGTCGGTTTTCCGGATCTTGTCGATGATGAACTCCATGGCCTCGACGGGGTTCATCTCCTGGAGCAGCCGTCTCAGAATCCAGATCCGGTTCATGTGCTCCTTGGGAATCAGGAGTTCCTCCTTCCGCGTTCCCGAACGGATGAGATCGAAGGCGGGGAAAATCCTCCGGTCGGCGATCCTGCGGTCCAGATGGAGTTCCATGTTGCCCGTGCCCTTGAACTCCTCGAAGATGACCTCGTCCATCCGGCTTCCCGTGTCGATCAGGGCCGTGGCGATGATGGTCAGGCTCCCGCCGTGCTCGATGTTCCTTGCGGCCCCGAAGAACCGTTTCGGCTTGTGGAGGGCGTTGGAATCGACGCCCCCGGAGAGGACCTTGCCGCTGGGCGGCACGACGGTGTTGTAGGCCCGGGCGAGACGGGTGATGCTGTCCAGGAGGATGACCACGTCCCGGTTGTGCTCCACCAGGCGCTTGGCTTTCTCGAGGACCATTTCGGACACCTGGACGTGCCGGTTCGCCGTTTCGTCGAAGGTGGAGGAAATCACTTCCCCCCGGACGCTCCGTTCCATGTCCGTCACTTCCTCGGGCCGCTCGTCGATGAGGAGGACCATGAGGATGGCCTCGGGATGATTTTTGGCGATGCTGTTGGCGATGTCCTTGAGGAGCACCGTCTTGCCCGCCCGGGGCGGGGACACGATGAGCCCCCTCTGGCCTTTCCCGATGGGCGTGAAGAGGTTCATGACCCGGGTGGAATAGTTTTCCGGGTCCGATTCGAGATTAAACCTCTCTTCCGGGTAGATGGGCGTCAGGTTGTCGAACAGGATCTTGTCCCTCGCCGCCTCGGGGGGCTCGAAATTCACCGAGTCCACCTTCAGAAGGGCGAAGTACTTCTCCCCCTCCTTGGGGGGCCGGACGTCCCCGAGAACGGTATCCCCCGTCCGGAGGGTGAAGCGCCGGATCTGGGACGGGGAAACGTAAATGTCGTCGGGACCGGGGAGATAGTTGTAGCCGACGGATCGTAGAAATCCGAATCCGTCCGGAAGGGTTTCCAGGACCCCTTCCCCGACGATGGAACCGTTTTTCTCCGCCTGTGCCTGGAGAATGGCGAAAATGAGGTCCTGCCGCCTCATCCCGGTGGCGTCGGAAACGTTCAATTCCTTGGCCAGCTCCGTGAGTTCGCCGATGTTGTGCTTCTTGATTTCCGCAATGTTCATGACTGTTCCTTCTCGATTGGACTCCCCGTCCTCCCCATGGGTACAGGACATCGCTGAGCGGTTTCCGCCCGCATCCGCGCTGTCAGCCCGAAACGACCGCCGCCGGAAAGGACCGCCATGCCGGGAGACGCTGAGGGTGTTTGAATCAGGTAGTTTTAAGAGCTTATGGAACTCCTTAGTTTAAGGAAGGGGTTGATTCGTACGAAACGGGAGCATCGTATATCATCCGGGACAACGTGTCAAGATAATTTTCCTTCTTGCAACAATACACAATCCGTCCGATTGCGCGGCCCGCGTCCGGCGCGGCAACGGGTGCCCGTTGCCGTGCCGGGAATGGGCACCGTCCGCAATCCCGCCAGCGCAGTCCGGAGTTTCAGCCCCGGTTTTTTCGGCAAGGTCTCCAAGCCTGGTTGGCACCGCACCCGCCCCCGTGCCCTATACGTTTCCACCCTGAAGGACCGGCCCGCAACTGCCGCTGTTGGCGCCTCCTGCCAACCGGTTCCACTTTTCCGCCCGGTCCCGCCTCCTTCCCGGATCTTCAATAACGGCGCCCCTTTCAGGCCGCCCGGTTTCATGCCGGCGGGCGGCCGCCAACGATCCCCTGCCAATCGGGGGTCTTTTTGCGTTTCCTAAATTTCGGAGTATCCCCTGTATTGTCGTATAGTTATACCCTGGGCACGGCTCTTGCTCTATAGGACGGCGCACCCCGGCCGCGACCCTCTCCAAGGGGGGACCCCCTCCCCGAAAGAGGGGGAAGCGGCCCGGGGGAGCTCTTTCGCAAAAGGGGGGTTCCATGAACATCCGGTCCCGAGGGAGCATCGCCGTTTTCCTGATATCCTTTGCCAACCTGGGGACCTGGCTGTGGCGGGTGA
>ENA-UPTA01000442-UPTA01000442.1-activated-sludge-metagenome-genome-assembly--contig:-NODE-442-length-48079-cov-11.337248_pt1 | contig 48079 bp, 42 predicted proteins | sample MGYA00238184_ERZ773361 | MGnify/ENA primary metagenome ERZ773361 (study PRJEB29100, sample SAMN05720205) | activated sludge metagenome | isolation source: anaerobic digester from wastewater... | reverse complement strand
AAAGGAACAGCATATTCAGCTTACGCTTATACGAGAGCATCCGACCTGACATTTCCGCCGCCTACAAATGTAACCTACACCAGACCGACAATAATTTCAATAAAATTGGACTGGGTTGACAACAGCACAGGCGAAACAGGATTTAAAATTGACCGATCGGTTGATGGCGGCGCTTGGGTTATAGCTTACGGCACTGTAAGTTCAGATGTTGTTACTTGGACTGATGCCAATGCACCGATAAATAAAAATATACAGTACAGAATTTACGGTTATACAGCCACAGACGCATCCAGTTATGCCACTTCGGCAGTAATAGCAAATACATTTCCTGCGCCTGTTCTTAATGCTGTCACTCAGCAGACTGTAAGTTCATTTAAGCTTGACTGGTCTGATAATTCCACCGGAGAAGACGGCTTTAAAATAGAAAGAAAAATTGATGCCGAAGCTTATGTTCAAATAGCTTCAGTCGGCGCAAATATTTTAACTTATACGGATTCCTCAATTAACAAAAAAGGATATACAACTGTTTACTATAGGGTCAGAGCATTTAAAGGAACCGATTATTCAACATACAGCGAAAAAACACAGACAATATCTTTTCCGGCTCCGTCAAACATAAATTATACAAAAACAAGCATAAGTTCAATAACAGTAAACTGGTCTGATAATTCAAACGGCGAAGACGGTTTTAAGATTGATAAAAAAGTAGGATCTTCGGAATGGGTATTAACTTATGGAACAGCAGCCGCAAACGCAGTTTCATGGCTTGATTCAAATGCGGAGCCGAACACTTCTATTCAGTATAGAGTTTATGCTTACAAAGGAAGCAATGCATCAACAGCGAATTACAGCGCGACAATTGACAACACATTTCCTGCTCCGCTTAATATTTCAACAGAAAAGCTGACAATATCTTCGATAAAAGTAAATTGGACTGACAATTCAACAGGTGAAACCGGCTTCATAATTGACAGAAAAGTCGGAGTTGACGCATGGGCTGCTTATGATACAACGGCAACTAATGCAGTTACCTGGACTGACAATAGCGCAGTCATAAACGCTAATCTTCAATACAGAGTAAAAGGATATAAAGGCAGCTTTTATTCTAACTATCTTGAATCTTCACAGATCAGCAATATTTTTCCTGCACCAACAAATCTGATCCTGACTCAAGTCAAAAAACTTCAAAAAGCCGTAACCATAAGGCTTGACTGGACGGATAATTCAACCGGCGAAGACGGATTTAAGATCTACAAGAAGAACGATGTCGGGAACTGGAACGAAGCAGGCACGGTTGCAAGCAATATTAAAACATGGTCTGACGCTTCCGCAGTGATCAATGACAGCCTTGCTTACAGAGTAAAAGGGTATAAAGGAACTTATACTTCAAATTACACACAGGCAGATGTAAGCTCTCTCACATTTCCGCCGCCCACAAACCTGACATATACAAAACTCGACCTGAATTCAATCAGACTGAACTGGACTGATAATTCCAACATGGAAGACGGTTTCAAAATTGATAAAAAAGTCGGAGACAATGCGTGGGTAACCGCATACGCATCAACTGCGGCAAACGCAGTAACATGGACAGACGATAACGCTGATGTCAATCAGACCTTACAGTACAGAGTTTATACATATTCAGGCAGTTTCGTATCCAATTATGTAGAAACAACAGCAATAGACAACACATTCCCGGCACCAACAAATTTAACAACAACCCAGATCAGCATAACAAGCGCAAATATAGCTTGGAACGACAACAGCACCGGAGAAGATAAATTTGAAATAGAACGAAAACTCTCAGCCGATGCAACATATATCAAGATCGGAGAAATAACAGGCAGCGCTACAACAACAAAAGCATACACAGACACAACAGTAGTCCCTTCAAGCACTTACGATTACAGAGTAAAAGCAGTATTCGGCACAAATTCGACAGCTTACATAACAAAAACAGGTTACGAGAACACATTCCATGCTCCTACGAATCTTACAGCCAGTGTAGAGACTGACACTTCTATTAAGCTTGAATGGACAGACAATTCCTCTTTCGAATCTGGTTTTAAGATTGACCGTAAACTTGGAGTTACAGGCAGTTGGGAAACCGATTTTACTACACTTGGAGCTAATGTCAAAACATATACAAACACAGGACTCACAGCAGGTACAACCTACTATTATAGAGTCCGTGCATATTTTTCAACATTTTACAGTGAATATACAAACGAAGTCAATGCAATTCCAACTGTGCCTGAAGGTTTTGCCTCAATCCCTACGGGCAGTTTCGACATGGGTAGTACAACTGGTGACAGCGATGAAGCACCTGTACACAGAGTGAACATAACAAGACCGTATTACCTTGGTAAATATGAAGTTACTCAAAAAGAATGGCAGGATATAATGGGCAGTAATCCAGCGAGTAGCTTATATGGAATGGGAGAGAATTATCCAGTATATCATGTAAGTTGGTACTCAATTCTTGTCTATTGTAATAAGCGAAGTATTACTGAAGGAATTACCCCTTGCTATACGATAAGTGGTAGTACTGATCCTATCACTTGGGGGAGCATACCGACTAGTTCAAATAGTACATGGGATGCCGTTACTTGTGATTTTAATGTAAAAGGTTACAGATTGCCTTCAGAGGCTGAGTGGGAATATGCCGCTAGATATAATGACGGCAGGACATATCCTTGGGGTGAAACAGCTCCTTCAAGCACATTGTGTAATTTTGATGCTAATGTAGGAAAAACTACAATTGTCGGTGACTATTCATCAGGTATTAGTTCTCTTGGATTGTACGATTTGTCGGGCAATGTAGGTGAGTGGGTTTGGGATTGGTACGATACATATCCTATTGCTGAGCAGTCTGATCCATTGGGTATAACAAGTGGAACTTACCGAGTTGTACGCAATAGCAATTATAACAATATTGCTTTTGCAATGCGTTGTTCGTTTCGGGGACATACTAATCCATATTCTTTAATTGTAGGTGATGGGGGGTTTCGATTAGCAAGGACGAAATAGAGATTTTATAAATAATAAGAAAACAAAGGATATGTTATGAAAAGGTTAACTTGTTTTATAGGAAAAGCTAAAATCTCACAAAGAGATACCCATACATATTTTGATTGGGTTTTTGATGCTGAATACAGCGATGGTGAAAAAAAAGAATTTGTTTTTGCGAAGGATTATCAGATAGGTAATATTTATTTCGAAGAACTCATGAGAAGACACTTGATTATTGCTGTAGAAGAAAAAGTCTCTCCAGAATCGAAATATCTTAAGAAGGATGTGATTAAAAGTGTTAAGAAACGCTTAAAACACATAAAAGAATTTCCCGATGGAATTGAATCAAAACCACGGGACGATTTCTTTTTACAGTTAAATATAATAACATTCACAAAAGATTTTGTAATTTTTGATTTTGCCTTTACAGGATTTAAATATATTATCAGGAATATAGAGATGCCCATCGAATTGTATAATGAATTATCTGAAAGGTCATGTTTAAAATTAAGATTTAGTAAAGATTTTCAAGTTTTTATTTCACATGCTTTTGAAAATAAACCTATAGCTAAAAAAATAGCTGAGGATTTAACAAATAATGGATACCGAGCATGGTTTGATGAATGGGAGATAAAAGTTGGTGATTCGATTGTTGAAAAAATAAATGAAGGTATTAAAGACACTGCTTTTATGATTGTACTATTTTCTCGTTGTTCTGTTGAAAAATCTTGGGTAAAAAAGGAAATGAATGCCGGCTTCGTGGAGGAATTAAAAAGGAAAAAGATATATGTATTACCTGCATTAATTGAAGATTGTGATATACCGCCACTGTTTTCAGATAAACGCTATGCAGATTTCACTGTTTCTTATGAACTTGGAATTAATGAAATTTTAAAGTCATTGTGATGATAATCTCGTTTATTAGTATTTATTTATTACACTGGATATATTGTGAGAAAAATGATGAAATACAATGATAAAGCAAATAACTGTGAATATTATAAAGCTACGATAAATTCATTTAATAAATACATTTTGTATTGTGAAAAAATTTTAAATGGAAAGTTTTATTCTGACAAGATGATTTGCGAAAACATTTTTAGAGAAAAGATAAATTCAAAACATAAGTTTGAGGAATATTTACATAAAAGCATTTATATTTCAATGGATTATGTAAAATACTTAAAAGAAACTGTGAATGAAGAAAATATTCATATATATCGGCATACATTAATGTGCTTAAGGATTGATCTTGAGTGGCTAATAGCAAATTTTGAAAAATATTGGTTGAAATCGGCGGATGGAATTATATTTACAAATGAGCGTAAAAAGAATTTAAATCCATCGGAACTGTATTTTGCAGCAAAGGCATTGTTTTTTATTGAAGAAAATAAAAATATCCAAGATTTGTATTTACGAGGCTTAAAACCCGCCGCAATGTTTTATATACGGCAACTAATAGAAGTTTATGGCAGGAATATTTTAGGATATCATTCTATTGAAGATGAAAAAGGTAATCTGAAAAAGCAATTCACTCAATATGCATGGAAATTTATTAAAGAAGAACTTAAAAAGGACAACCCAAGAATCGAACTACCTTTTGATATTGATATTGTTTTGAGTATTAACAAGTGGGCTAACAGCTTCGTGCACTCAACATATCTATACAATAGCTATATACAATTTTATGCCTTAAAAATGGTCAAGATGTTGTTTGATTCTAAAAGGAAGAAGATTAGAGTATATAATGGACGCTTAGTAGAGAAGTCTGAATGCAGTGATATAAGGATTACAAATTATGAATCTTTAAAATCTGACTTTGAGAAAAAGTTAAAAGAGATTAGTAAAGCCGAAGTAATCGTCAACTGGATGAAAGTTGACGATGTTGGGGCTTACATTATTAGCTTATAACATTTAGAAATATCGATTTGACTAAAGTAGGAGTTACAATGCTAAAAAAAGAATACTTAAAACACAACGGGTTTAATTTCGAAATAAGAATTAATACTATTGATGACAAACATTGTGTCATAGTGTTTATTGATGATTTTCAGGTGAGCCCGATATATTCAGTTGATATTGGATATGAAAAAGAGTATTTTAAGCAACACGAGGTTAGCTTAGTCAAACAACTTGTAGAAATGGCAAAGAAAGACATTGAAAACGATATTTTTTTTGGAGGCTGTCAAATATAAAGAATGTTAAAAAGAAAGAAAAACACAAAAAGAATACAGCATGCGAATTACTATAGAATTGTCAAAGTAGTAAAATGTTTTGTAAAAACTAATTGGTTTCATATTATCGCTATTTTCTTCATTGCGTGTATGATATTCTTAAAAAATTTAACAAAAGATTGGAGTCCAATAATAAATGTCCCTTGCGATACAATCAATTACTATTGGGATATTTTAATCAGTTTAGGAATCAGTTATACCGCAGGATTTATTTTTTACCTATTGGTTGTATATTTTCCAGAGCAGCAAAAACGAACAAATGTGGAAACTAGCCTTAATACTTTATTTAGAACTATCCAAACTAATGCATGTAAATATTTGGATGAAACCTTCAAGGCTTTTGGGTATGAATTTCCAGCTACTACGAATTTAAAAGATACTTTTTCAAAAAACAACTTGAATAATGACCCTTTCAAAGTACTTTCTAATTCAATAACTGAATCAGATATTTTAAATTTATATGAAAACACAAATAATAGATACGAAATAATAATTCAAACTTCTTCAAAGATATTATCATGCAGAGATAAATTAATTCCATACATACAATACATGAATAAGGATGAATTAATTTGTTTCTCTGCTTTAGAAGATATAAGAATATTTGATCATATCTCTAACCTACCTAAAATTGGATATTATTTTTATGATACTCTTGACGAAGTATTAGATCTTATCAAAAAGACTGAAAAAATATTAGATAGCGACTTTGAATATATAGCTGCATATAAAAATCCAGAAAAAGAAATCTATGAAATATTAAATACACATGTATAGGATTGTCAGAATGCCTTTAATTCTTTTATATTACTGCCGTTATTACAATGCTGAATTATTTTTGTACGATTATCAAAATAACAACTGACTTAAAGGATAGAATTATGCATATAAAGCAAATCTTAGAAAACACTCTCACTAACCTCATCCAGACTTGGGAAAACGAGGTTATTGAGTTCAAGGAAGCGAACGATAATTTTCCGACTTCGGATATCGGGAAGTATTTTTCTGCTTTATCGAATGAAGCTAACTTGAAGGAGAAAGAGCGTGCTTGGCTTGTGTTCGGCGTTCATAATAAAACTCGAAAGATAGTCGGTACTGATTATAGGATGGAACCGGAAAGGCTTCATAGCCTTAAAATGCAGATTTCGCAGAGAACAGAGCCGAGTGTTACTTTCCGTAATATTCACGAAGTTTACACAGACGGTTTAAGGGTGATTCTATTTGAAATTCCTTCTGCACCGGTTGGTATTCCTATTTCGTGGAACGGACATTATTATTCTCGTTCCGGTGAGAGCTTGGTTTCTCTCGGTTTGAATAAGCTCGATGAGATCAGAAAGCAGACTGCGGCATCAGATTGGACTGCAAAGGTAGTTGATGAAGCTACGCTTGATCATCTTGACCCTGATGCTATTGAGAAGGCTCGTGAGGCTTACGGAGAAAAATATTCAAACCGCTTTTCAGAATCAGAAATAAAAAAATGGTCTTTGCCTGTTTTTCTCGACAGGGCAAGGCTGACGATATCGGGTAAGATCACAAGGACGACTTTGATTCTTCTCGGTAAAAAAGAATCTTCGCATTTCCTTCTTCCTTATCCGTCTCAGATCACATGGAAACTTGTTGACAAAGAAAAGGCTTACGAACATTTCGCACCGCCTTTTTTGTTGAGTACCACTGAGCTTTATCAAAAAATAAGAAATTATCAGATCAGAATTCTACCTGAAAACAGCCTGATCCCCGTTGAAGTTTCCAAATACAAACAGAAAGTAATTCTTGAAGCTCTTCATAACTGTATAGCTCATCAGGATTATACAAAGAATTCCAGAATTATCGTAACGGAGTATGTGGATAAACTTTCCTTTGAGAATGTCGGCAGTTTTTATGAGGGTAATCCTGAAGATTATATCTCCGGATCAAAAACACCTCACAGTTATAGAAATTCATTTCTCGCTCAGGCAATGGCTGAACTAAAAATGATAGATACATTAGGCTACGGCATTCATGAAATGAATACGGAACAGGCGAAAAGATATTTCCCTCTGCCTGATTATGATCTTTCGGAGCCGGGAGTTGTCAAAGTTTCGATATACGGTAAAGTATTCGATCCTGCTTACAGCAACCTGCTCATTCAGAATCCCGAACTTGCATTAGAGGATATTATAGCTCTTGACAGAGTACAGAAAAAGCTTCCTTTGACGGATGAAATGATTAAAAGGTTGAGGTCAGCTCAGCTTATAGAAGGCCGGAAGCCGAACTTTCACATATCGTTAAAAGTAGCGAAAGTGACAGACAAGAAAGTTGACTATATAAAAACCAAAGGCTTTGATGATTCATACTGTAAAGACTTGATCCTTGAGTTCATAAAAAAGTGGGGTGAAATATCCCGCAAACAAGCTGAAGATCTTCTTTGGGATAAATTACCTGATATTTTAGATGATAAAGCTAAAAAAATAAAAGTAATGAATGTGTTACAATCACTGCGGAAAAAAGAAAAGATATTTCTCGATGAAGGGAAAAAGTGGAAAATCGTGAAGTAAAAATTTATGCGAACTTTTGGTAAGTTTTTATGCGAAAATGTCACTATTTATTCGATTTTATAGCTAAAAGTGTAAAAAAGATAATGCGAAAATAATGCGAAAATAATGCGAACTTATGAGAACCTTATGCGAACTAATGACCTGTACGATAAAATCGTACAACTGAAGAAAGATAATCCCTATTGCAGAAAGGTTTGCAGAAAGATAATCCCATTTTGGAGATTTGGGGTTTGCCTGAGATTTACTTGTTTAAAGCTAAAAGTTTTAGCTTCTTCCTCGCAGGCTGGACTAGTTACAGATTGGGGTACTTGGCTCAATGGGTATGAGTAACAAATTGCAACGACCTTCAACATTGGCTATATGTCGCGGCGAGGGGAAGTTATTTGCCGCGCTTATAGCCATGACCGTTAGCTGAATCGTTTTTTTACAAGGAATTTCATTTTCGGTATCTATGGGTCCGAAAGACCTTGATCCTCCCGTTTTTACCTGTCATACGTGAGTCTATTGTATTCCATTTTGAATTTTGTGCGATTTGTAATTGAGTTTAATATTTTTTTTTCATACCTTACGGGTCAATGAAAGAAGATTACAAAAAATATCTCGATCCGGAATTCATCGCATCATTTTCTAACCTGAGCCTGACGACAAAAATGATCCTGAAGGGATATATGCTCGGAATCCATTCGAGCCCGATGAAGGGATTTTCCGCGGAGTTTTCCGACCGTAAACAGTACAACGACGGAGATTCCACGCGGTTCATCGATTGGAAGATTTACGGCAGAACGGAAAAATATTATTTGAAACAGTTCGAGGATGAAACGAATATCTACGCGAACATTTTCCTGGATAGATCTGCTTCTATGAATTTCAGGTCTGAGAAATTCTCTTATTCTAAACTCGACTACGGCAGACAGCTCGCTGCGGCTATTGCGACGATATTTATAAATCAGAAAGACGCTGTCGGATTCGGAAATTATGCCGATACGCTCAAAGATTATTTACCGCAAAGATCATCAAAGCAGCATCTGAAGAACATTCTTGTGAACATCGACAGAAATGAAGTTTATCCTGCAGAAAAAACTTTTACTTCTTTTGATGAAATAAGCAATAAACTCAGTAAATCCGGAATTCTTGTAATAATCACAGACCTGCTTGAAGAAAGCAAGAACATTATTGACAGAATACTTACATTACAGAAAAAGCAGCAGGACATCATTGTTTTCATGATCGCTGACGACGATGAATACAGCCTCCAGCTCGGAGATCATCTTAATCTGATAGATTCAGAGACCGGAGAGAAGCTCGTTCTGAAAACGTCATTACTTAATAAAAAATATAAAGCGGTTTATGATGAACATATAAATAAATTCAGAAAAGTGTTTACTGAAAAGAAAATTTATTTTACATTTGTGACAACGAGAACGCCTTTCCATCTTCCGCTTAGAGAGATCGTTCTTGTGCGCGGTAAAAAATAACAGGAGAAATGATGAAGAAGTACATCGACGAAAAAATACCTTACAAAGTTAAAGATATTAGCCTCGCTGATTTCGGCAGGAAAGAAATAGATATTGCGGAAAAAGAGATGCCGGGACTCATGTCGATCAGAAAAAAATATGCGCCGAAAAAACCTTTAAAAGGCGTGAGGATCACAGGATCATTGCATATGACGATACAGACAGCTGTGCTTATAGAAACTCTCGTTGATCTCGGAGCAGCTGTAAGATGGTCGAGCTGCAATATTTTCTCTACCCAGGATCACGCCGCTTCAGCCATAGCAAAGGCAGGAATTCCCGTATTCGCGTGGAAAGGAGAAACGCTGGATGAATTCTGGTGGTGTACAGCTCAGGCTTTATCGTTTCCGGGAGGTAAAGGACCTCAGCTCATAGTTGACGACGGCGGTGATGCCACTTTGATGTTCCACAAAGGTTATTTCGGCGAAAAAGATCCCGCGATTCTTAATGAAAAGTTATCAGGCGCTGACGGAAAAGCCTTATTGAGATCATTAAAACTAATTCTGGCTGAAGATAAAGATAAATGGCAGAGATGCTCAAAAGATTTGAAAGGCGTTTCTGAAGAAACCACAACAGGAGTTCACAGGCTGTATAAAATGCACGAAAAGAAAGAGCTTTTAATTCCGGCTATAAATGTGAACGACTCGGTAACGAAATCAAAATTCGATAATCTTTACGGCTGCAGGGAATCTCTGCCGGACGGGATCAAGAGAGCGACAGACGTGATGCTCGCGGGTAAAGTTGCGGTCGTCTGCGGTTACGGCGATGTCGGAAAAGGTTCAGCGAGATCTTTAAGAAATTACGGCGCGAGAGTAATAGTCACAGAGATCGATCCCATCTGCGCTCTTCAGGCAGCTATGGAAGGTTATGAAGTGGCAACTGTCGAGGATACACTCGGCAAGGGCGACCTTTATGTTACAACTACAGGGAACAAAGACGTGATCACGCTTGATCACATGCTTAAAATGAAAGATCAGGCTATCGTGTGCAATATCGGACATTTCGATAATGAGATACAGGTCGATAAGCTCGAAGACTGCAAATTTCTTAAGAAGAAGACAAATATTAAACCTCAGGTAGATAAATATACATTCAAAAACGGGCACGAAATATTTCTGCTGGCCGAAGGAAGACTCGTAAATCTCGGATGCGCGACAGGGCATCCTTCTTTCGTAATGAGCAACTCATTCTCCAATCAGGTTCTTGCCCAGATGGATCTTTGGAAAAACAAATATAAGACCGGCGTTTACAGGCTGTCAAAACAGGCTGATGAAGAGGTCGCGAGGCTTCATCTTGAAAAGATCGGCGTAAAACTTACAAAATTAACAAAAGAACAGGCTGATTATATCGGAGTTAAGCAGGATGGACCTTATAAAGCCGAACATTACAGATACTAATTTAAATTTTATTGACGGAGTAACAAAAATGAAAAAAATAATTTTAAGTCTGATCCTGATATATCTTTCAGCATTTTCACAGGCTTATGAAGAACTTGCCGGTACTGAATTCTACTTTCTTAGAAGCCACGGAACAAGGCTTGAAGCAATGGGAAAAACTGCCTGCGCGGTTTCCGACGACATCAACTCGGCTTTTTATAATCCGGCAATGCTGTCTTCAGATCCTGCAACCGTAACTGTCACAGGTTCAATCTATAAACCGATGTTTACATTTGAAGACAGCGAGTACAGATCGGCGGGAGCTGCCCTGAAAATATTCAACAGATTAAAATTGGGGTTCTTTTATAACGAAATGACTTACGGACAGGATATTTCTGTTCCTCTTGACACATTAGGCGGTTCTATCAGCTATGAACCTGAATTAAAGTCGTATAATGCTTCGCTCGCATTTAAAGCAGGCAGACAGTTCTCTATCGGGATCGGCGGAAATATGGTCGAATTCGACATTATCGGCAGCGACGGAATGCCGAGAACAGAACGTCGTAGCGGGCTTGATGCGGGTATTTCGGCAATATTGAATTATTCCAAGAATTCGAGTTTCAGAGAAAGGACTACGGCAGCGCTTTCGATCAAGAACGTGATCAAAGAAAATGAAGGCGGTTACGCGCTGCCAACCGTTTTTTACGCCGGGATTGAATCTACTATTCTACCGAGGATCAGAAATCCTTTCGGCGATTTCTGGGCGCTTATAATAAATCTGAACGGTGATTACCAGAGCGAGATCGACGGCTTTCACAGTATGGCCGGTGCAGGCGCTGAATTCCTGATATCTGAAATGATCGCTTTAAGAGCGGGAATCTTTAAACAGAAAATAAATGAGAATTCACCCAGCAAATATATGCAGCAGATCACTTACGGAGCAGGGCTGAACATACCGCTATACAGATTCAGCAGCATTGATATTCCCGTCCTTATAAAGATCGATTACTGCAATATGAAAGCTCCTGAAATTGAAGATTTTGCAGGCGACATAGATAATTTTAACAGCATCGCTCTTACAGTTGAGTGGAGAAGATCGGTAGAATAGCCCGAATTTATTTAAAAAGTATCTTCACCGCGATGGCATCGCCGGTGATCCTGACTGAACCTGACATGAAGTCTGAGATATGCAATAGCTCAAAATAATTTATTGTTAACACCTTATTACCAAATTCCGCTTCAGCTGAATCTCCGCAGCAGAAGATAAATAATTCTCCGCTGTTCTCAGACAGAACAACTTCTCCGTTCACAGCTATAACTTCAGTCTGACAGACTTCACGCAGCGTCATTACGTTAAAATCCTTTATGGGTCCGCAGCATAATTCGGCAGTCGTCTTCAGATCACCCGAAAATACGGCCATATCTGAGTAACCTCTTATTTTATGAGATGTACCGTCAGAATGTTTTAAATCCACACCGTTGCCTTCTAGCATCATCAGCACTCTGTCATAACCTGAAAAATCCGAAAAGGGACCGTTTTCGGTTACTCCAGCAATACTTAAACGGAAAATAAATTCGTCCTTTCCCTCTTCACTTCTGATATAAAGTTCCCGGGTTGTTCCCTTACCGTTCTTCCACGGCATACTTTTATATTTATCAGGAGTGATTGTTTCGTATCTCATACAGCGTTTCTCCTGATAATATCGAGTGATACAGCTTCAGCAATCTTTATCCCGTCTATAGCTGCTGATACAATACCTCCCGCATATCCTGCCCCTTCTCCCCCGGGATAAAGTCCTTTTATATTAACACTCTGAAAGTCGTCACCCCTCAATATTCTTATCGGTGAAGACGTTCTCGTTTCCACTCCGGTTAAAACAGCATCTTTAAGCGCGAATCCTTTTATCTGTCTATCAAATGCCGGTATGGATTCTTTTATAGCCGAAATGACGTAATCCGGTAAAGCTGAGCTGAGATCCGTGAACTTTACTCCGGGTTGATATGAAGGTAAGACCGAACCTTTATCTGTTGACGGTCTGCCTTCCAGAAAATCTCCGAGAAGCTGTGCCGGCGCTCTATAATCTCCTCCGCCAAGCTCAAAAGCCTTCCTTTCATATTTTTCCTGAAACTCCATTCCCCCGAGCACTCCGTCTGGAAAGTCATTAATGTTGACTCCGACAACTATTGCGCTGTTCGCATTCGGCTCCGACCTTGAATACTGGCTCATTCCGTTCGTAACTACGCACCCCGGTTCAGATGTTGCAGCCACCACTCTGCCTCCCGGGCACATGCAGAAGCTGTAAACAGTTCTGCCGTTCGAACAGTGGTATGAAAGTTTATAGTCAGCCGCACCTATTCTACCGTCATTTGCCAGCTCTCCGATCCTGCTCTGATCTATCAGCTTTTGAGGATGCTCTATCCTGAATCCGACTGAGAATGGTTTCGGTTCCATTTTCACGCCTGACCTGTGAAGCATTCTGAAAGTATCCCTTGAGCTGTGTCCGACAGCGAAAACAACATGACCGGACCTTATCTCTTCCCCGCTGTCGAGACAAATGCCTTTCAGTTCATTTCCTTCAGTGATAAGACCGTCCGCCTTTTTTTCGAACAGGTATTCACCTCCGAGAGATATTATTGTTTTTCTTATGTTCTCAACAACTTTTACAAGCTTAAAAGTTCCTACATGTGGTTTGCTTATATAAAGTATCTCATCGGGCGCACCTGCATACACAAGCTCTTTTAATACTTTCCTGCCGTAATTTTCTGGATCTCTTATCTGAGTATTTAGTTTCCCGTCAGAAAATGTTCCGGCTCCGCCCTCACCGAACTGAACGTTCGATCCGGAATTGAAAACCCCTTCTCTCCAGAAACCGAATGTATCAAGGCTCCTCTCATAAACCGGCTTTCCCCTTTCTATTATCAGAGGTTTAAAACCCGCCCGGGCAAGGATCAGTCCGGCAAAAAGCCCGCACGGCCCGGATCCGACTATGACAGGACGTTCCGTCAGCCCGTCTCCCGCATAAGCCTTGAATTTATATTCCATGTCGGGAGTTTTTCTGACATTCTTGTATTTGTATAACCTTGTTGTTATACTATCTTCGTTATTTACTTCAGCGTCCACTGAATAAACGAAGATCACGTTATCCTTTTTTCTGGCATCATAACTTCTTTTAAAGATCGTGTAGCCTTTGAGTTCGCTTTTTTTAATCCTGAGCCGTTTTATTATCTCAACCGCAATGTCATTTTCATCATGATCTACCGGAAGTTTTATTTCGTTGATCCTTAACATTTCATTTTCCTAATTTAAAAAAAACAGGCGCATTAAGCGCCTGATTTGTCCGGAAATATCTTAAAGAGAAACGATTATCTATCTGTCCCCTCTGCTTCCGCCGCGGCTGTTGTTAAATCCGCCTCTGTTTCCTGTCTGTCCGCCTCTGCTTCCGCCGAATCCGCCTCTGCTTCCGCCATGGAAACCTCTGTTGCCTTCGCCTTCCGGTTTAGGTTTGGATTCATTGACTTTCAGCGCTCTGCCGTTCAGTTCTCTTCCGTTCATTTCTTTGATCGCATTAAGCGCTTCATCGTTATTCGGCATTTCTACAAAACCGAATCCTTTTGAACGGCCGTCAATTTTATCTGTCACTACTACTGCTGAATCCACCTGTCCGAATTCTTCGAACGCCTGTTTCAGATCTTCATCTTTTGTCGTGTAAGACAGATTTCCCGCGTAAATTTTCATTCGCCTCTCCTGGTTTGCGTTTCTTTTAGATTAATATTACAGTTGCATTATGTTTCAAATGTTTTACGATCCGAATTTATCAACGTTGTATTTTAAAACATATTTATAATAAAATCAACAACTAAATGAAAAATTTTACATGTTTCCGCTTGAAGATATTCGCTTATTTATTTATATTATCCGCCTGAGGAATAATTTTACGGATGAAAGCGGTAAATGCCTTTAAAACAACTTGAAATGGATTTCGGACCTAATTATCAGGATTATAAAGTTATAGGTCATTCAGAGAAGATATCCGAAATAATAACTATTGTAAAAACAGTGGCTCCAACAGGTCTTTCAGTCCTGATCTCGGGAGAAAGCGGAACGGGAAAAGAAGTGATCGCGTCATTAATTCATAATCTAAGTGAAAGAAAGAACAGCAGATTCATACCGATAAACTGCGGAGCGATACCTGAAGGCCTGATCGAAAATGAATTGTTCGGTCACGAAAAAGGGTCTTTTACCAGCGCATCAGACCGATCGAAAGGATATTTCGAGGTAGCTGATAAAGGCACGATCTTTCTCGACGAGATCGGAGAACTGCCGCTTTCAAGTCAGGTAAAACTTTTAAGGGTTCTTGAGAACGGAACTTTTATGAAAGTCGGAGGCTCGACCAATATAAAAGTCGATGTGAGAGTGATAGCCGCGACGAATAAAAATCTGTCCAGGATGGTCGAAAAGGGAACTTTCAGGGAAGATCTGTATTTCAGGCTCAAGGCAGTTACAATGCACCTGCCTTCTTTGAAAGAACGTCTGACAGATATACCTTTATTTGTTATGAAATTCGCACAGGAATCGGCGGATAAGTATAAGCGTTCACAGCTGATCTTTGAAAAAGAAGCTTTGTCCGAGATCGTAAACCATCACTGGAAAGGAAACGTAAGAGAACTTAAGAATTTTATCGACATGCTGACGGTTATGGAAACGGGTAAAACCGTTGATGGAGAAATAATCAAAAAATACATAAAAAACGACAAAGGTACGTATCTTCCCGTGCTTGTCGGCGAGTCTCAGCATCAGCATGATAATGAACTTATATTCAGAACACTTTTGGAGATAAGGAACGATCTTAATCTGATCAAGAAATTTATACTGAATACTTACACGAAAGAGGTTTCACCCGCATATTTTGAAGATGAACCCGCAATAAAAGACATACTTGATCCGTCAAGAGAGATTAAACCTGCAGAGTCGTTATCGGAAAAACAAGAGATCGCGGCAGTATTAAAAAAGCATAGAGGCAACCGCAGAAAAGCAGCCGAAGAGCTGAATATGAGCGAGAGAACTTTGTACAGAAAGATCGAAAAATACGGTATTAATATATGAAGATCATTTTCCTGATAACTGCAATTTTAATATTGGTTTCATGCGGCAGTTACTCTTTTTCGGGAAAAAGCATACCGCCCGAAATAAAGGATACTCAGCTTCTTTTATTCGATGATAATTCGGGAAGATATGACCTGAGCCTTCCGGACATTATAAACGATAAACTTATTGAAAATATTGAGAGCTATAATTATTTCGAGATCGAGAATTCAGCTTCGGCCGATTCGAAAATAACCGGAACTGTAAGATCGTACAGTGAAACTATCGTATCGCAGTCACGCGATGAAACCGCGGATCAGATGGCTGTTTCAATATCGGTTGAAGTAAGCTTTTATAATAATCACGCTGAAGACTTCATTATTAAAAACCGGGTGATAAATGAAACAGAATATTATGAAGCTTCTGGAGGAGACACTTCGCGGAATGAAGCTTTCGACAAGCTTATGGAAAGGCTTTCGGAGAATATTTTATTAAGTCTTAGCTCTAACTGGTAATCAAAATTTCGGAGAAAATTTATGAACATGGAATCTGTAAAAATTAACTTTCCCGAAGATTCTAATATTATACTGGGTCAGTCGCATTTTATTAAAACCGTAGAAGATCTTTATGAAGCTATGGTTAACACCGTTCCGGGAGTAAAGTTCGGAATAGCATTTTGTGAAGCTTCCGGTAAATGCCTTGTAAGGTATGACGGAAATGATGAGGAGCTGTCAAATCTGGCCGCTGAAAACGCTTATCAAATTTCGTGCGGTCATTCTTTCATTATTATAATGAAGAACGCTTTTCCGATAAATGTCCTCGGCAGAATAAAGGAAGTTCCTGAAGTCTGCAATATTTTCTGCGCCACAGCTAATCCTGTTGAAGTGATAATAGCCGCTTCGGAAAACGGAAGAGGAATAATCGGAGTTATTGATGGGCAGAAACCTTTAGGGATAGAAAAAGACGAAGATAAGAAATGGCGTAAAGAATTCTTAAGAATGATCAAGTATAAATTGTAAAAAAGGGGCTTCGATCCTTTTTTTATTCGTAATCATAAACACGTACAGACCTTCCGTCCTTTGCAATAACGAATAGCCTGTTTCCCCGAAGTTTGTAAGTTTCGTCTCCAGAAACAAAATCAAGTACAGTCCTGTTTATAAAAATACCTTCCTGAAAAATATCTATGTAGAAAGAATCCTGATTTGCCTGAGTTCTTATCATTGACGGCATCACCCAAATTCTGTTCTTTTTATCGATCTCTATAGAATTAACAGGCTTTTTATAATAAACTTTACTTGTATCTATACCTTGGAATCCTGATGATGTAATAAAATCATTTAAGAGATTTTTCTCATAATTGTTATACTCGACCTTGTTACAATCCTTCTCTATGACATACTTCCTGTTACCTCTGCTGTTAAAAACATGGATCCTGTAGTCAGTACCTTTGGCTTCTGCGATAGATATCAGATCGTTTTTTACAGAATATGAAGTCATGATATTAGGGAGAAAAAAATTAATGTCATAAGGTTCTCTTATTTTCATTATTATTTTTTCCGGCTTCATTTTCCCGTCAAGAATACACAAGTCGTTTATGAAATATTCAACCGAATCGATTTTTGCTGTTCCCGGAATAAATGCTGTTGTAATTGTTTTACCGTCTGAATTTAGATAGGAAGGCCTGTTCCCGCCCATCATCTGAAGCTGCGCGTTAATAAATGTACCGCTTGTAAGATAATAAACATATTTTCCCGGACCCATGTCGAAAACAACAAGCGTATCTTGTAGAAGAATAATTTGATTAGGCTTTTCGAAACTCTCCAGAGCGTTACCAGACTGCTCAGGAAAATATCTTTCGAACTCACCCGATTTATTATACTTTTTAATTGTAGCATGTAATGCGTCGAGAAAATAAAAGTTGTCAAATTCATCGCATACTATATCAATCACCGCTCCGAATCCTTTCATCGAATCAGGAACGTTCAAACCACTCGGTCCAGTAATTTCAAATAGAAATTTGGCTTCCGGTTTATATATTCCTGTTGCGATTCCTGTATTCTTAATATATTTAACACCGTCTTTTTCTTCAACACTATAATCTTTTTTGGAGCAATTTAATATCAAAATAACTGAAAATATAATTATTGGAAGAGAAGTTCTTTTCATTTTAACCCCTTTTTAGTTAAGCGGAATATAATACCTAAGCATCTGTTTTTCAAGTTAATTATTTGCTTAAAGATCCATAATTACTTCAGCTTTAAGCTCATGAAAAGGTTTAGGATCGCTTGATAAGTATCTGCCTGTATATACAAGATTCGCCCTTACGCTATCATTGTATTTATAATCAGATGACAGATTCCATTTATAACTCCAGCCGGTTCCGTAACCTGAATTCATCGAATAAGGAAGCGAGTTTTCGGAAACAACTTCCACTGCATCGAAACCCAGCCTTAATATCCAGCCTGAAACGATCACCACATTCAGACTAACCGAGATTCTGTAACTGTCGGATACGATCTTTCTAATTTTTTCGTTCTCATTTCCGTATTCAAATTCACCTGAAACAAATGAATTCCGGTTAAAGTTGTATTTTATGCCGTATGAAACGTATTTTTTTGCTATATCATCTGTCTTAATATCGCCAATACTGACCCTTTCATTTTCGGAATATTTTCCCCTTGAGAAATTTGTAACTTTTCCCGAAATGTTTTTGTAAGCGATCATATGCTCTTTCAAAAGCGAATTATCTGAATAATTGCTGTATTCCGAAAACCGGTTCTTTATATAATTGAAGCGGTATTCATAGCTGTTCGAGCTTTTTTTCATAAAATAAAGCCCTGTTCTGCTTTCTATCGTTCCGGCTACCGTTGAATCGGTCTGGAATTCACTTAAATTCAAAAAAATCAGATCATAAATTTTCTCGCCTGAAGTTTTTTCAGATATCTTTAAATCCTGTTCTATATCGATCCTGGAAAGATAATATAAAATATTGTCGTTAGATTGCCTGTCTTCAAAATCGAAATACGATTTTATATCAAGTTTAACTCCGTTAAGCTCTTTTGAACGGTCGGATGCTGATACATAGTAATCGTAATTTCCGAAATCATCATAAAAATATTCGCCATTGTTGTAAGTATAGCTGCCGGTACCTTCGGCTACTTTATAAAAAGTTCTGACTTTCGGGAAATAAACAGTTCTTTCGGTTTCATATTCGGCAAATATTCTGTACCTGTCGCGGTCGTTGAAATTCAGTTTAAAGTTGAGCTGATCGAATTTTGTGTCTGAAGAGTCAGCTGATCTGAAAACATTATCGGATCGTGACCAAAATATCTCTGAATTAAGTATTGAGCTGATCCTGCTCCTGATCTGAGCGGTATTTATATACCTTCTTAAATTTTCTGTTTCGGAACCGTCATTTAATAGATTAATTTTCTCGAATTCAGATCTGAAAAAAATATCAGCTTTTTCAGTTCTTTTTATGCCGATCTCAGCTGATATGTTCTTTTTGTCGGTTTTTATATATTCTGAGGCCGATTCGGAATTAGTTATTATATTTTTAAAAAATAATCCAGATCTGAACTTTTCCGTTCTGTAGCCGGAATATAGATCTCCGTAGAATTTGTCGGTACTGACTGAATCTTCATCAAGCTTACTCAGGCTTACCGATCCTGAATAATGATACGGCGCAAAATCACCCCGGGTATAAAAATTCTGACTATATTCCGATATATTTTTCCCGTAATCAGATTGCCTGAGTGTATAACCGCTAATAGAATTATCCCTAAAATAATGGACGATCCCGCCCGAGTATTCCGTCATTCCGAAATTGTCTGAATATGATCCGGTTTCTATTTCGTTTTCCTTTCTTACTTCAGATTTTCTTGTCGGGAGAACGAGTTCTTTGTTAAAATGCTTCCTCTGTGCATTCATTTCGAACTTTCCTACTCTTGAATCTATCGAATTTATCGAAAATTTCTCTCTGTCTCCGTAACCTTTGAATTTTAGATCATCTGAATAAAAGGTATTATCGTTCGTCGAAGAAACCGCCAGTTCAGCTTCTGCCTTAAAAAATTCATCATGATAATCGGTTATTGTATGGAATCTTGAATATGAACCCGGAGCTTTAATCTTTACGAGCGGTAAATAATCACCTCCGTTCACAGGATCATAGACATAATAAGCAGCACCCAAGCTGTCGTATGAAATATCATATTCGCCGACTGTTTCAAAATAAGTAAATCTTACATTATAATCTCCGCCGCCTGCTCCCGTGTAGATAAAATGCACAGAATCAGGCAGAAGATCGTACTTACCTTTGCCGGGCATAAATTCCGCGCCTGAAATGAATACGTGATCATCTCTATCGGATTCAAGAACACTCACGACCGAATCATTGAGATCGTAATTCAACGGTTTATCCCTGTCTTCTTCTTCACGATAAAAGCCGGTTTTAAACCCGAGTTTATTATTCATAATTCTGTCTTCGGCATCAAATCCGTAAACCAGCTTTTTATAATCCGATTCCAGATATCTGAAATCCGCTGTAATAATATCATTTGAAGTTATGTGATATCCGTGTTTGAAGAAAAGCTCGCTGCTTTCATAATCAATATAATAATCAACTCCCCCTGTCAGCTTTTTTCCGTTCAGATAAACAGTTTCGGATCCTGATACGATTTCTTCTTTTGTGTCTGATGACGATAATAGAACGTAAGGTCCCGAGATCCCTTCGGATCCTCTTGATGTGAAAGAAGTGCTTTTTGAGCTTTCGGCAGATATGTATCCCGAAACTGAGCCTCTGTTTCTTTTAAGTACAAGAAGCGCTCCGGACATTTCCTTTTCAATATCACCGAATTGTCCTGCTTTTTTCTCGGTTCTGAAATCGCCAACCCGGGTAATAAAATTCGGGTGTCTGAACTGAATATATATTTTTTCTATATCAGAAAACGATTCTGTCGAACCTTCTTCTGAAATAGCTAGTTGTTCATCTGAAAGATAAGCCTCAACCGAAATGCTGTCGCTGATATTGCCTTCAAGTTCAAGGTTTAATCCGGAGATCACCCCTGTTCCCGAATCGGCGTTTATTTTTACTCCTCTGTAGATTACTCCCTTTTTTCTTATATTCTCTGTGCTTATACCTGAACTTAAACTTATTTTCTCTTTTTCTAGTGAATCTGTTTTTAATGTGTCGTCTAAACTATATTTGTAGAATATCCGTCCGCTCAGACTGTCTGATTGCGCGTAAATACACCCTAAAATGAATAAAGCTGCCAGAGAGAATATTGTTTTTAATACTGTCAAGTTTTTTTCCAGCTCCTTAAAATTCAATTGAAAAATATAAACTTAAACTCGATTATCAAGGAGTTTGTTTTAACTAACGCGATTTCAGGTGTGCTCTTTACGAAAAAATATCACTTGCAAAAAAAAAGATTTTAGCCTATTATTACATATGCGGTTATATGATAAAGTATTACTGCTTAAGTTAAATTAAACGGGGTAAAAAATGTATAAAAAATCAACGGCATTATTTTTGATCATAGTAGCGCTCGTTTCTGCTAAAGTAAACGTGGGTTTCTATTCCCTTTCTCAGACTTCAGGCGATTTTCAGAACAAATGGATCGGATATGCGATGACGGACATTATTGCAGACAAGCTGTCGAATGTTTCGCAGATAAATATCATAAAAGATGACCAGATATATGACTATCTTGTATCAAAGGGAACCGGCGCGTTCCTTAACACAGCCAGCAAATCATCTTTTGAAGGAGACATCAGAGATCATTTCAATCTAGATTACTTAGTTACGGGAAATTACAGCGTAAATCCTGATAACAGCCTTCCGGTAAACATTACAGTTTACAGTCTTAAAGACAGTGTTGAAGTTCCTCCGATCGTTATTCAGGGATTCGCTAACGATCTGCACACTATAGTATCTTATATAACCCATCCGATTTGTTCCGGAATGAAACTTAATCTCTCAATGGAAGAGATCCAAGCTGTAAAACAGCTTGACCTTACAACCAAAAGAACAGGAACGGCCAATATATATAAGGGCAAAATAAGTTTCAGGAACAAAGATTATAAAGGAGCTACGGATTTCTTTGAAGAAGCATATAAAGAGGATCCTTCGAACAACGCTGCAAAGATCAATTTCGATAAAGCCCTCGCCTATTTTTACGGAGAAGGAATATTCGCCCTCAATCTTTTAGAAACTGATCTTAGTGAAACGACACCGTTCAGAAAACAGTACATGATCACAAGAAAGATCTCAAAAAGCTATACATCTGAACTTCTATCGACAAAACTTTTACCGAAAAACGGCGGAACACATTACGATATAGATCTAGCCTTGAGACTCACATTAACTCCCGAAGCGAATTTTATGACAGAAGAACTCATTAAGAAGTTTTCTACAGGCGGCGCTGGCGAGACTCTCGATGACGGAGTTTACAACCCTAACGCTGATAAAGTCCTGGATGAGAGGGAGATCTTTGAAAACAACGTGGGTAACTTTCAGATAGTAATGAAACTGGTTGACAAAGACGGGAAAGTGCTTCAGCAGACCAGTCAGCCTTTTAGAACAGCTTTCGGCATGACTTATCCCGGAGCCGTAAAGGACAGGGTCTTTAAAAATAACTCTGCCGAAACAACTTTAGCTTTTTACTCTGTAAGCAGGGACATTGTAAGAAACACAACTAAAGTACTAATAACAGTTGAATAATCAACTTAACAGTTTATAATGCTCGACCGTCCGATTTTTTCGGACGGTTTAATTTTGGAGAATCATGATTATGAAAACAATAGAACTGGACGGAAATAATCTAGATCTGACTCTTTTTCAAAAAATTATTTTTGAAAAACATCCCGTAAATGTTAGCAAAATTTCAAAAAAGAAGATCGACGCATGCAGAAAGATCGTTGACGAAATTGTGGAAGAGAATATCGTAAGATACGGGATAAATACCGGCTTCGGAAAATTCAGCAGCGTAGTGATCGATAAAAAAGACACTGTCTCCCTTCAGAAAAAGATCGTTCTTTCACATGCTGTCGGAGTCGGAAAGCCTTTCGACGAAGCAGTCGTAAGAGGAATGATGCTTCTTAAGCTCAACAGTTTCCTGCAGGGATATTCCGGTGTTCGTTACGAAGTAGCTGAAACTCTCGTTTTTATGCTTAACAAAAATGTTATTCCCTTCATTCCTGAGAAAGGTTCGGTCGGCGCATCAGGTGACCTTGCACCTCTTTCTCATATGGCACTGGTTATGACAGGCAGTGGAAAAGCGTATTTTCAAAACAGGCTGATGTCCGGGCGATCCGCGATGAAGAAAGCCGGGATCGATATTCTTGAATTGAGGCAGAAAGAGGGTCTTGCGATACTAAACGGCACGCAGGCAATGACTTCCTTAGCCGCAGCAGCGCTTATTAAAAATGAGACCATTTTAAAATCCGCTGATATCATAGCTGCAATGAGCCTCGAAGCACTTAAAGGCTCGCTTTCGCCGTTTGATATAAGGATACAGAACGCAAGACCTCATGAAGGCCAGAAAACCACTTCGGATAATTTTATCAGAATCCTCAAAGATTCGGAGATTATTAAATCCCATAAAGACTGCAATAAAGTTCAGGATGCTTACAGCCTCAGGTGCATTCCTCAGGTTCACGGAGCTGTAAAGGACACTTACAATCATGTAAAAAAGGTAATTGAGACAGAAATGAATTCCGTTACGGACAATCCTCTTGTTTTCGATAACGGTCACGAAGTTATATCCGGCGGTAATTTTCACGGAGAGCCTGTCGCTTTCGCAATGGATTTTCTGGGAATAGCCGTAAGCGAATTGGCAAACATCAGTGAAAGAAGGATCGAATACATGCTTGACACATCTACTAACGACGGACTGCCTGCTTTTCTTACAGAAAAAGGAGGATTGAACTCGGGATTTATGATGACCCAGGTAACCGCAGCAGCACTCGTCAGCGAGAATAAAGTCCTTGCGCATCCGGCTTCGGTCGACTCGATACCGACTTCAGCTAACAAAGAGGATCATGTGAGCATGGGAACGCACGCCGCAAGAAAAATGCTCGAAATAACCGAGAACGTTAAGAATGTCCTCGCCATCGAGTTGTTATGTGCTGCTCAGGCTCTCGATTTCAGAGGATCGGAAAAATCATCAGAATCCGTAAGGAATGTTTTTAAAGCTTTCCGCTCAAAAGTAAAATTTATGAAGAACGACAGGTATATCCATCCGGATATTTTAGCTTCTGCTGAATTTATCGGTAAAGGTTCCGCTGTAGCTGGAGCAGAAAAAATAACAGGTGAACTAAAAATTTAAACTTGGAGAAAAAAATGGTAGTCATTACAGGATCGGGACTTACAATAGAAAAGGTGGTAAGGGTGGCAAGATCGGGCGAAAAAGTTAAACTTCATCCGAAAGCTGTCCAAAGAATAAACGTCTGCAGAGAAATGCTCGAAAAGAAAGTTAAGGCGAAAGAGATAATGTACGGAGTGAATACCGGAATCGGTGAGTTTTCAGAAGTCGTTCTGAATGACGATCAGGTAAAAGACTTTCAGAAATATCTTATATATAATCATTCCGCCGGCATAGGTGATCCTGCTCCCGTTGAATATGTAAGGGGAGCAATGCTCGGTCGTATCAACGTTCACGCCCACGGTAATTCAGGAGTAAGGCTTGAGGTTACTCAGACTCTTGTCGAGCTTTTAAATAAGAATGTAACACCATACGTATGCCAGAAAGGATCTGTTGGCGCCTGCGGTGATCTAGCGCCGATGTCCCAGATCGCTCTTGTAATGATGGGTGAAGGTCAGGCTTATTACAAAGGAAAACTGATGCCCGCAAAAGAAGCGATGGATAAAGCGGGAATACCCGTACCGGGACTAAAAGCCAGGGACGGACTGGCTACGATCAACGGATCGAATGTGCTTACTGCTATGAGCGCGATATTTCTTTACGATGCTGACAGATGGCTTAAACAGGCTGAAATAGCGGCCGCGATGTCTCTTGAAGCGCTTAAAGCGAACATGAAACCTTATACTAGACTTCTGCACGAGGTCAGAGGGTTTAAAGGTGCAATAAGAAGCGCAGAATCGATAAATAAGATCGTTTCAGGCGGGGATCTTAAAGAAGGAAGAGTAAAATGCAAAGTTCAGGACGCGTATTCTATGCGTTCTACCCCTCAGGTGATCGGTGCCGCGCATGACGCTTTGGCTTACGCAAGATCACAGGTCGAGATCGAACTGAATGGAGTCGGTGATAACCCGATATTTTTCGCTGATAAGAATATGCAGCTTTCAGGTGCTAATTTTCAGGGATCTCCGGTAGCCGTACCGATGGATATGGCAGGATATTGCATTACGATGGTAAGCATTCTTTCTGAAAGAAGGCTGAACAGGCTAAATAATCCGGCTTTGAGCGTGGGTCTTCCCGCTTTCCTCACTAAAGGTGCGGGAATGTTTTCAGGTCTCATGTTAAGTCAATATACAGCCGATATGCAGATAACAGAGCAAAAACTTTTATCGACTCCCGCCTCGATAATGTCAATCCCGGCAGCCGCGGACCAGGAGGATTTCGTTTCGATGGGAATGAACACGGCCATCAAGAATTTCCAAATACTTGATAATGCATACGGAATTTTAGGAATAGAGTTTATGGCTGCCGCTCAGGCTCTGGATTTCAGAAAAGAAGAGTATAAATTCGGAAAAGGTACCCAGAAAGCTAAGGATGTCGTCAGAAAGCATGTCGAATTCCTTGATATCGACAGACCTTTGTATAAAGATCATACAACTATGAAGCATCTTGTGAGATCGGGTGAGATTCTTGATGAGGTCGAGAAAGTTGTAGGCGCTCTGGACAAATACTAGGTAGTTTCATTGATCTGTTTTAAAGGCGGGATATCCCGCCTTTTTCAATTAATACAAAGTCGCATCCCAGACCCTGACATTTAAAAATTCCGCAAGCACCCCCGCATCTTTCCTTAACTGATCTATGTTGCCGTGATCAACTACATTTATTCTTGACCGGTCTTTCATTACGAGGTTCAGCTCATAACTTGTGTATGAACTTTTGTTCCCCCTTACGTGTTCCAAAATTATCTGAAGAGCTCGGATATCTGCAAGCCTTGTGTAATTCTGATACGTTTGATTCAGCATCAGATTGGGTTCTGTCCAAGACTTCCAGAATAACCCGGTAGATTTATCGAAAACTATCGGTTTTGCGCCTGACCGGTAAGCAATAAACCCTATAGAAGCGAAAAACAGCCCGAATAGAACAGGGAAAGCAGCGACCCATGATTCATTTCCGCCTTCTGATAAAATAAAAAATGTCGGAACTGACGCGAAAATTATTCCGAAAAACATAAATACGCTTAAAAAGACGGTCATACCTGCTCCTGCCCTGAATTCTAACCGGCTCAGTTCTTTATTGACGAGATTGTGCGTTTTAAAATTCGAACCTCCCCTTGATACAGGTGTCCATTCTGTCTCAATTGCTGCAGGATCGTTGAAAACAGACGCATCGAATAAAGCAGTTTCTTTCTTTTTCATAAGATCTATGATTTTCTGAAACATAATCATCTCCGAAAATTATATTACATTAAAATTAACATTTAAGCTTTCGCGGCGCAATAAAAATAATTCAAATTTAACTTGCGGTTATAATTTTTGAGATTTATATTTCAACCTCGTCGAGCACAGGCTCAGATTGAAAATAATTTATTGAAATAAAGAGGTTAACATGTCAAGAATTTGTGACATTTGCGGAAAAGGTCCTGTTTTCGGAGGCTCTTTCTGCAGAAAAGGTATGGCTAAGAAGAAAGGCGGTGTAGGTATTAATATCACCGGAAGATCCAAAAGAGTTTTTTATCCCAATCTGCAGGTTGTCAGGGTCAGAAAAGACAACCAGACTGTAAAGCTGAAAGTCTGCGCAAGCTGCATAAAAGCGGGTAAAACAATAGTCGCTTAAGAAAATTTGAATGTCAATAAAAAATCCCGGAATCCCGGGATTTTTTTATTTCGGACTTGTCTTATATCTTTTATGGATCCACCAGTAATGATCCGGATCGGCTTTGATCTGATCCTCAAGCATTTTTGTATAGCGTTGAACCAGAGTGTGAATTTTATCATCCTGCGATAAACCCGAATTTTGAATATCTGAGTAATCCACAAAAGTAAAGGAGAGATGATGTTTCGATATATCATTCTTATCTCTGACAGTGTTAACCAGAAGCATTGGAACATTGTATTTTAAGCAGATCACCGCCGGATTCTTGTGGGTGGACGCGGGCTTATTGAAGAATTCAACGAATATACCGTGCTTTCTGCCTGCGTTCTGATCGGAAAGAAGGGCTATGAAATAATTGTCCTTTAAAGCCCTGAAAAGTTTCATCATGTGCTTTCTGTGGATAACAAGCATTCCGGCTTTTTCTCTTGGAACATCAAACAGCTTCTCTGTAAGCTTGTTTTTCTGATTTGCCACAACATATGCGGATTTGATCCCGAAGCAGGTTGAATAATGCCCTCCAGCTTCAAAAAAACCGAAATGGCCGCCTACGACAATGCATCCTTTTCCTTCAGAATTTATTCTGTTGATCAATTCTCTGGAGCAGTCGTCGATCATGAGATTGTTAAGTTTCTGTTCTTTTGAAAGATACATGTATTTATAGCTTTCGAAAGATGACATCAGGATATTTTTATAGCTGGCATTACGTATCTTTTTTCTTTCGTCTAAGCTTTTATCCGGAAAAGCAACGGCGAGATTACTCATGCAGGTACTGTTTCTGACTTTGTAAAAAAACGTTACAAAACCGGCAGTGAAGTTCGCCGTGAACAGAACAGCTTTTAAAGGCAGTATCTTTATTATTGTCTGGAATATTAACAGAATGTAATATTCGATATAGTGCTGAAATTTATGTTCCATATTCTTCTGGCTTTAAATAAAAAGCGACGAAAGTTCGTCGCTTTTTATATCATTATTCCGATCCAGTTTATAATCCTTTTACGATGATTTTGAGTGTATCTGCATATTTATCAAGTTCTTCTCTGTTTCTTTTTTCAGTCACAGCTACGAGAAATTCGTCCTTTGCCATACCGAATCTTTTTAGCGGAATGCCGGCGAAAATTTCGTACTCAAGCATTTTTTCCATGATCGTATCAACATTGAATCTCGTTTTTATGACAAATTCTTTGAAGAAAGGTTTTTTGTATTTTAATTCAAATCCGCTGATCTCACCGATCTTGGAAGCAAGATAATGGCTCCTCCAGTAGCAGTTCTCGGCGGTTTCCTTAAGACCCTGTTCTCCCATAGTGTTGAGATATATCCCGGCTGCAAGAGCGCATAAAGCCTGGTTCGAACAGATGTTGGATGTCGCTTTATCCCTCCTGATATGCTGTTCTCTGGTCTGCAGTGTAAGAACGAACCCGCGTTTTCCGTCAACGTCCTGTGTCACGCCGACTACTCTGCCCGGAATTTTTCTCATGAACTGTTTTGTCGCGGCGAAAATTCCGAGATAAGGTCCGCCGAAAGCCTGAGGAAGTCCAAGCGCCTGTCCCTCTGCGACAACGATGTCCGCTCCATATTCGGAAGGCTTTTTGAAAAGCCCTATGCTGATCGGATCTATCGCGACAATAAATAATCCTTTGATCCCGTGTATAAGATCCGCCACTCCGTTATAGTCTTCAAGATTTCCGAAGAAGTTGGGGTTCTGGACTATGATGCAGGCTGTTTCAGGATCTGTTTTCTTTTTCAGGCTTTCAAGTTCTAAAGCACCGTTCTCCGATTCAGCAATTACGATCTCGTATTTCATAGCCTCTGTAAAAGTTCTGACTACTGCGATCCATCCCGGATTGACTGTCGATGAAATTACTATCTTGTTTCTTCTCGTATGCCTGCAGGCTAGTATCGCTGCTTCAGCCATCGCGGATGCGCCGTCATACATTGATGCATTGCTTATATCCATTCCTGTAAGATTACAGATAAGGGACTGATATTCGTATATGCTCTGAAGTGTTCCCTGGCTTATTTCAGCCTGATAAGGTGTGTAGGCCGTCTGGAATTCCGGTCTTGAGATCAAATATGGAACGACCGACGGAATGTAATGGTCATATGAACCGGCACCGAGATATGAAGTCACTTCAGACGTGCTTTTATTTTTGGCTGCCAGCGATTTTACGTCCTTTGTTACTTCAAGCTCGCTTTTCCCCTTACCGAGACCCAGCTTTCCTTTAAATAAAAATTCTCCGGGGATTTCTTTCAGAAGCTCTTTAAAATCTTTGACCCCTATAGCATTAAGCATTTCCTGTCTGTCTTTATCGGTATTACTAATATATGGCATTTTTCACTCTTTCTTTTTTATTCTACATGAGCTTTATAATCGTCAGCATTCATAAGCGAAGATGTTTCAGAACTGTTGCTCATTTTGATCTTTACGATCCAGCCCTTGCCGTAGCAGTCTTTATTTACAAGTTCGGGATTTGCTTCAAGCTCGGTATTAACCTCTAATACTTCTCCCGAAAGAGGTGAATATATATCCGATGCGGCTTTAACAGCTTCTATTACACCAAGAGAATCACCCTTCGAAAAATTATCTCCGACCTGCGGAAGCTCAAGGTACGTTATGTCTCCGAGCTGTTCCTGGGCATATTCCGAAACTCCGATTGTTGCTATGCCGTCAGCTATTCTGGCATATTCATGATCTTCTGTAAATAGCAGGTCCTTGGGAAAATCCATTTTCTTCTCCTTATTTTATTTGTTTTATTTATTAGCTGAGTAGTCGCCAAGTTCATAGTTATTGTCCCCTGATGAATCAAGACCTTTTAACCTTCTTTCGAAATCCGCCGGGGTTGAAGCTCCTCTCATAGCCTCTTCGTATGAAATAAGTCCTTTTTCGTAGAGTTTATAGATACTCTGATCGAAATTGTGCATTCCGTATATAACTTCGCCTTTCTCGATCGACATTTTTATATCAGCCGATTTTGCAGGATCGATGATCGCTTCTTTTACTGTTTCGTTATTGATGAGGATCTCGGTCGCGGGTACCCTTCCTTTACCGTCCCTTGTAGGTATAAGCCTCTGTGAAACGATACAGGTAAGTGTTACTGCGAGAAGATTTCTGATCTCATTCTGAAGATCGCCGGGGAAAAATGACAGGATTCGGCTTATTGTCTGAATCGCGTCAGTCGTGTGAAGTGTAGTAAATACCAAATGCCCGGTGTTAGCGGCTCTGATAGCTGTATACATACTTTCCGGATCCCTGATCTCTCCGATCATTATGATGTCCGGGTCCTGCCTGAGAAGATATCTTAACGAACCCTGATATGAATCAGTATCGCTGCCGACCTCTCTTTGATGGATCACGGATTTTTTATCTCTGAACAAAAACTCGATAGGATCTTCGATCGTGATTATATTAGTTCTTCTAGTCTGATTTATATGCTCAAGCATTGAAGCGATCGTAGTTGATTTTCCCGAGCCGACGGTTCCGGTCACTATTATCATACCTCTCGGCGTCATACACACTTTTTTAAGAACTTCAGGCAAATGCAGCTGATCTATCAGCTTGATATCGAACGGTATTGCTCTTATAGCTACTGCTACAGTTCCTCTTTGTTTGTAGATATTTACCCTGAAACGCCCTACGCCTTTTACGCCGAATCCGAAATCCACTTCCTTTTGGGCCATGAATGTTTCTTTTTCTTTTTTACCCATCAGACCTTCAGCGATCTCGTTCATCTCTTCCATTCCGATAGGTTCGTCGCCCCAGTCGACTAGTTCTCCGTTGAGCCTGAAAATCGGTTTTATACCTACCTTAAGATGTATATCGGAGCCTCCCAGCTCTAAAAGCGCAGCGAACATTTTTTGAAGATCAAGCATAATTTTCTCCGCATGATAAATTGTTATCAAAATATATTTGAAATATGCTCTCAAGTCAATAAAATTATACTGAAGATTTATTTAAATATTTTTGTTTATTTTAACGAGTTCTTTTATTATCATTTGATAGTCGAAGAAAGCGGAGTATGCTTGAAAAAAAGATCTTATCTATTGGTACTTGTAATGATCCTTCCATTCGCATGGGTATCTGCGCAGCAGCTTAGAAATATTACGGTACCCAGAGCAAAATATTTGTATGAGTATAGGGAAATATATCTCGCTAAAATGAGAGACAGTCTTAATTCAGATCTGTATAAGATACATGCCGATAAAAACATGATGGAGGACCTTGTAAAATCTGTTTATAATAGAACTCTGCGCTATAATGTTTATAAATACAGGCTTTATAACAGGCTGGACACCCTGTCGCTCTTAGATTTTACGATCAAAGATCTTGAAAACTCCTCTTATTTTAAGTCAAAAGTGCCTGAATGGAGCGACTCGTCGCTTGTTGAATACATTACATTCAGAATAGAGCTGAACCTGATCAAGAAATACTTTTCTGAATTCAACCTTGAAGAATTCAGGCAGACCGATATTTATAAAAAACTCCTTGCAAAAATTACGGAGGACTCTCTTTCGTCCGTTGAGTTTGACATAATTCTGGAAAAAATTCAGAAAGTGGGTTTTGATCCTCTACATTTTTATTATAAACCGAAATCCAAACAGGAGCAGCTCAAAGCAGATGAATTTGATATTAACAAATTCAATTTTAACGAAATGATAGAATTTTCTGAAAAATATAGTAACTATTTAGACTCCGCGGAATTAAAATATAAAGTGAATAAAGAAATTATTGTAGCTATTCTAAGAAAAGAAACTAATCTGGGAAGAGTTGAATTGAAATATAACCCTTTTGAGGTTTTACTTGGCCAGGCACTTTATTCTATAACGAATCCCGCTACGCAGATCGCTGAACGGACAAACAATCTTAAAAGAATTTCCAGACTTCAGGAATCCGCCGCCAACAGTCTTTACCACATGATCAAATACTGCATGAAGAATTCTTTAGATCCCCAGGAACTGAAAAGTAATCTTGTCGGCGCGCTGGGTCACCCGCAGTTCATGCCATTCAATCTTCATCTTGCTATAGACGGTAATAATGACGGGATCACAGATCTTTCGAGCATCGAAGATTCGATTTTCAGCATCAGCAACTTTTTGTTGTTCAACGGATGGAATGAATATATTGAATTGAATCCTGACAACAAAGAACGTATCGTAAAACAGATACTTAAATATAACTCGAATGATTCTTATGCCGATTCTGTCTTCAAGATAGCCTATGAGCTTAAGAAAAGAAACTCAAAATGAAAGCTGTAATTTTTTCAGATATTTTTTAGAACCTTTAACGGAAGATCGAAAATGAGAAAATCTCCTTCTTCTTCCCAGCTTTTAAAATTATTTATTTTGAAATTCTGATACGACAGTTTGTCTTTTCTGTTTATAACTACGCACAATGACAGCTGACCGTTAATATAAGCGGTCTTTTTGACTTTCTGAAGCAGCTCTTTGGACAGATTATCGTCTTCCGCTTCAAAGAAACTTATAAAAAAGTCTTCTTTCTCTCTAACAGTGTACAAACATAAAGCTTTAACTCTGCTGTTTTCCCTTATGGCAATACAATGACCTTTTTTTATATATTCTTCCACAAATAAATCATCATCGAACGGCCTGACTACCCATGAATGACAAAAACCATTCTTATTTATACTTTTCCATCGTGATTTCTTTATAAAATCGAGAACGGCTTTTTTATCTATTATAACTTCAGCCCTGTTATTTCTGTATTCAGGGATCTTCTTCAGCTTAGGCAGCCTGAGAAATTTATGGTCTCTTTTTTCAAGGATCCTGAATCCGAGCTTTGTAAAAAGAGCTATCGATTCATCGTTTTTAAAATAAGTTGCGAAACGGACAGTTTTTATCTTAGGGTCTTCTTTCAAATTCATAAGAAGATCAATAGTCAGAAACCTTCCCACGCCTTTTATTCCGGACTTAAGGTCTTTTCTCAAACCCTCGATCCATGCGTCGTAGTCGGAGAACATCGTCAGTTTTTCGAATCCTATAAGTTTTCCTTTACGATCGAAAGCTCCTATGAATCTGCCTTTTCTGTCTTTTATCCACGAATCATAAACCAGCGGTATGTAGTCGCCGCCTTCCCATATATCTTTTACGATCTCGATTACTGCAGGCTTATCTTTAATTGTCATATTTTTTATAAAAAGTTCTTCCAATCCGAAACCTTTTCAATGAGCTACTTTCTTATTCAGCTTTTTGCTAAATTCATCTATAGAGTAAACGTATTTCAAGGCCAGTCTTTCGGGTCTTTCTTCGTCGCCTATCGTCTTTTTCTTTCTTGATTTTTTACCTAAAACAATGAGGGCGATCACATTCCATTCGTCAGGTATTTCAAGCACTTTCTTAACTTCATCAGCTGAAAATCCAGCTATCACATGAGCGACAATTCCTAGTTCGGTCGCCTTTAAAAGCATCTGACCTACACCCAGACCCGTATCGAACAAATAATATTCTTTTCCTTTGATCACGCAGTCCAGCTCTTTTTTTGACAGAATGGTGACGATGCATGGTGATTCTAGTGCCCACTCGTTGCCTTTGCTCAGCGTTTTCTTGATTTTGTCAAGAATATCCTTTTTTCTTGCAAAAATGAATTTCCAAGGCTGATTGTTGAAGCATGACGGAGCCAGACTTGCAGCCTTTGCAAGCTCCAAGATCAGCTGATCGGTCGCATCAAAACTTTCGATCCCTCTATATGATCTTCTTTTCTGAATAGCAAGATGAACTTTCATATCACACCCCGAATAGTTTGTTAACAAGCGCATTTATTTCTGACCGGATCCTCCCCTGACCCGTAACGTTATTAATTATACAACTTGTTTTGTCATCAATCAAGTTAATTATTTTCTTATCGGGATTTTTCGGGAACGGAAGCCGTTCAAGATTCGAACGGAGGACTTTTAAGGAATGAAATTTATTTCTGTATATAAAATCCATAAGATCCGAATTAAGTATTGCCATAACCGATTTTATCGTATAACCTTCAAGATGCGGGATCAATATATTTGCGCTGTTCGTTGAATATTTTCCGGTAATGTCGTACGCAAAAACAAGTTTTTCGGAAATAAATCTGTATATCAGCTTTTCCGGTCTTGTAAAAATATCATTTTTGGGGACCTGCTGAAATTTAGAAAAATCTTTATAAAGAAATCTGCTTTTCCCGATTATTTTTAATTCACTGACATTAATGCCCGAGACAGCTTCATAGATAAAATCAGCTGTCCTGGCATCGCTTAAGAATCTGCCGTTATTTCCGGTTACGACTCCTAAGCACCATTCAGCTTTTTTCTTAAGAGTTATGTGCGGTTTACTGTAGATATCTTCTATACGTTTTCTATCAGGTCCGCTTATTTCAATATTCAATATATTGTCAGGCTCATATAGAAAGACATTCTGCTTTACATAAGAATTCTTCAGCTTTATCTTATGATCCGGATCAGGAACGTTTTTTTTTAAATCTATCCTTATCGTTTTTGAAAATACATCGGGAAAAATTCTGCCGTAAGTGAATATTTTCAGAATTCTGGCTTCCTTTAACATAAATTCTCTCAGCCTGCTGAATTTTTTTACATATAAAACGGATTCAGGCAGAATGTACGATAAAATTCCGTTGTTTTTCAATGCTCTGAAGCCGAAATGAATAAAATACTCAAGCGAGTCTGACGAGCCCGCTTCGGGATAATTGGCTTTTATAAGTTTCTTCTTTTTCGCATCTAATTCAGCTCCCCATGGAGGGTTCGTAAAAATGAAATCGTACTTTTCATTTTCCGGATTTAAAAGGCTGTCAAAATATTTAAGACAAATTTCGTTCTGACCGGATTTTGCAAAGTTTTCATTAGCGATTTTTACAGCAGCCCGATCGGTATCATATCCAGTTATCAAAATACCTGACCTGTAAAGCAGATCAGCATGTTTAATGAATCTGCCGGTACCGCAGCAAGGATCACATAAAGATGTTCCCTTTTTTGGTGAATAATCCTTTAATATATCCTTAATAATATGATCCGGTGTATAAAATGAACCTTCACGCGATCTTGTGCCCAAAGATTTTCCGGACTGATATGCATCATCGTTATTAGGTTCCTTTTCCTGTTCAGATCTCTTTATTGAAGAATAAAATCTGTTAGCCCTTTTGGTCAGTTTATTTATTTCACCGGAAATGATCTTATTCTTCAGATCTTTAACCGATGAGAACAGAAACCCGGAATCGGATTTTTCTAACATGCCTGACCTTGCCCAGTTACTTACGGTCGCTGTCGATACATTGAGCAGAGAGGCTGCTTCTTTTGCGGAAATAAATTTAAATTTCATACCGGATTGCCAGACCTAACAGAAAATTCACAGCCGCAATAATCCTGCCTGTATAAACCGTATTCCCCGCTCAGTTCGATAGATCTTTTAAATCCGCTGTTTTTCTTAAAATCCGACATTAGGTATCTAACCTTATATTTATCAGATATTTCAGACCCGATAGCATTTATAACAGCAGCGTTCTTATGCGGGCTTATTGTTAAGGTCGTTGTAAAATAATCAAATTTCAACTCAGATGCTTTTTGAGCTGTCCTTTCAAGACGGAGCCTGAAACATTCAAGGCATCTTTTTCCGCCTTCAGCTTCTCTCTGATAATCATTTGCTATAGACAAGAATTCTTCATGATTGTAGTCTCCTTCCAGCAGATCAATTTTGGTTGCGGCAGGAAAATTCTGAAGAAAATTTCTGGTTTCATCTAATCTTGTGTAATATTCGTTTTCCGGATAAATGTTCGGATTATAAAAGTATACAGAAATCTCAAAATGATCCTTAAGATATTCTATAACGTATGAACTGCAGGGAGCGCAGCACGCATGAAGAAGGAGTTTCGGCTTTCGACTTAGATCCTTTATTTTCTTAAGTTCGATTTCAAGTATTTTTTGATAATTGACAGGTGAATTCATATTTAGATCTTTGTCAGGATTTCACTTCCATGTTCCGTCACAAGTATTGTGTGCTCGAACTGTGCGGAAAGCGATCTGTCTTTTGTAGTTACCGTCCATCCGTCAGATTTAGATGTTATTACTTCATAGCCGCCTTCGTTGATCATGGGTTCGATCGTGAAGCACATTCCCGGTTTCAGCCTGATTTTATTGAGAGTAGTATAAAAATGATAAACATGCGGATCTTCATGGAACTCGCTGCCTATTCCGTGCCCTCCGTATTCCCTGACGATCGAATATCCGAATTTCGTGATGTATTTTTCGATCGCTTTTCCGACTTCATATAAATAGATGTTAGGTTTTACAGCCTCGATACCTCTGTACATCGCATTTTCCGTACGTTCTGAAAGAAGTCTCGCATTATCTGAAACGTTTCCTATCATGAACATTCTGGATGTATCGCCGAAATATCCGTCCAAAATAACCGTAATATCAATATTTAATATGTCTCCGTCTTTTAAGACCTGAGAAGACGAAGGAATGCCGTGGCAGACCACTTCATTTACCGAAGTACATACGCTTTTCGGATAGCCGTGATAATTTAAAGGGGCAGGAATTGCGCCGCTCTTTATTATAAATTCGTGGCAGAGAGCATTTATACGTTCGGTCGTCTCTCCTTCGTTAACAAAAGGAGCTATATAATCAAGCACTTCGGCTGCTAGTTTCCCCGCGCTGCGCATTTTGATTATTTCCGCGCGGTTCTTTAATCTGATCATTATTTAGCTTTTTTATTAGTTAGACGTTTGTCATCTTTTTCGATCTCTTTAAACAAATTTGCCATTTCAATTGCCGAAAGCATTGCGTCCCATCCTTTATTGCCAGATTTCGAACCGGCTCTTTCTATAGCCTGTTCTATCGAATCTGTGGTCAGAACACCGAAAATGACAGGTTTGTTGCTTTCCAGGCTAACGTGTGCTATTCCTTTTGAAACTTCGGAAGCAACGTATTCAAAATGCGGTGTGTTGCCTCTAATTACGGCTCCCAGGCATACTATCGCATCATATTTATCTTTGTGAATGTTCGTCAGCTTCTGGGCAGTAAGCGGGATCTCGAACGCGCCAGGAACCATGATAAGGTCCAGTTTTTCTTTATCCCCGCCGTGCCGGATGAAACAGTCTTCAGCTCCGCCTATCAGCCTAGCAGTAATAAGTTCATTGAATCTTGATCCTACAACGGCTATTTTTAATCCTTCAGCCTTAAGTTGTCCGTTTATTTTTTTCATCATAGTCTCCGGTCTTTTAATTTAATTCTTTCTGATTTTGACTTACAGGAACCCTTATTGAGAATTCCGTGCCTTTTCCGACTTCTGATTCAAATGTGACAGAAGCGCTGTAAGGTTTTAAGAGCGAGAGGACACTGTCGAGTCCCAGACCCGTACCGTTAGGTTCTTCGCCTTTGGCGTCTTTAAATTTTGGTTTCGTGGTAAAAAACGGCTCGAATATTTTGTCTTGTATATCCTGAGGTATTCCCTTCCCGGTATCTTTTATCTTAATTATTATATAATCGTTTTCATAATACATTCTGATATCCATCTTTTTTACCGGAGTATCCCACATCGCATCAATTCCGTTCTTTATAATATTGACAAAACTCTGCGAAAAATCCGAATAAAGACCGTAAATGATCGGAAGATCAGGCTGAATAGCAAAAGCTTTTTCTATCTTGTTCTTGAAGAACTGGTTGGCATATAAGAATTCTAGCTCCTGCTCCATTACGTTAGCGAGATTCAGCGCTTCTTTAGTTGTCGACTGCTGATCGCGGGATTTGGACATCATGTTCTTAATGATCTTTGAAAGCTTGCTCACAGACTGATCTATAAGCTCAAAGAACTTCATAATATCATTAAGGTTTTCATTTACTTCAGCATCCTGGCCGTATTTTTCAGCGAGCTTTTCTTTAAATTTTATTATCCTGGAATGCTGAAGCTGTGCGCTGCTTTTTATGCTCGTGAGGGGAGTACTCATGTTGTGTGCAACCCCTTGAAGCATCATTCCGAATTCAACCAGCTTGGACTGGTTTTGTAGTTTTAATTCGAATGATTTATTCTCTGACTCAAGCCTTTTCTGTTCCCTCATATCCCTTCCTATCCCGAGACTGCCTATAACCTTTCCGTTGTGTACCAGCGATGAGATAGATAAATGAATAGGTATCTCTTCCCCATTCTTGGCCTGGTAGAGTACTTCTCCTGCGAACTTTCCTGTTTCCTCAAGCGATTTGAACAAAGTCTTTATATTTTCTTCCTGATCTTTATTCTTAACGAGGAAATCAGCTATATGTTTACCTGTCATTTCTTCTTTTGAATAACCAAGGATCTTTGTCAGAGAAGAATTAACATGATTGATTTTTATCTTCGTGTCCGTACCGTATATAGTGTACAGATCCGTCAGAGAATTGTAAATTGACATGAATAGCGTATTAACTTCAGAATCCTCAGTCCTGAGCTTGAAAGAACTGAATTTTAAGAGCAGACCTACTATATTGTTATTATCGTCAAGGATCGGATTGATTTTCATTGAGATGGATGTTACTCTCTGCTTATAATCGACCAGATCAAGCCTCGTAAGTCCTTCTTTGAATTTTTTTAACAGCGCATTCCTGATTATATTCTGGAATCTGATTTTATCTCTGTCGTGGATCGAGTTCAGAATATTCGTACCGAAAAGTTCTGCCCTTGGCTTGTTCATGAGCGTGCAGAATTTTAGATTGCAGTCGATGATCTTGAAATAATTGTTTATCTCAACGAATATATCCTGAGCAATATCGATATAATCCTGTGCTACGGATCCTTTTCTCAGATACAGTTCTTTAAAATCTGTCATACAATTTTATTCCTGAATAAAACTTTACCTGTCATCTCGGTAGGAATTTCGAGATCCATAAGTTTAAGTATCGTCGGGGCTATGTCACCCAGTTTGCCGTCCTGAAGTTCAATATCGTGTTTAGTTATAAGAAAAGGAACTTTATTTTTGGTATGGGCTGTGAAAGGAACACTGCCGTCCATCATGTATTCCGCATTTCCATGATCTGCAGTAATTATCAGGATATATTCATTCCTTATAGCTGAGCTGAATATTTTCCCCATGCACCTGTCAACGGTCTCTACGGCCTTTTTTGCAGCTTCGAATATCCCAGTATGACCGACCATATCGCAGTTCGCAAAGTTAAGAATTATCAGGCTGTACAGATCTTTATCCATCTCTTTTAAAACAGATTCACAAACTTCATTTGCGGACATTTCAGGCTGCATATCGTAGGTGGCCACTTTGGGTGACGGTATCAGAATACGTTCCTCGCCCGGGAATTCCTTCTCATCTCCTCCGTTGAAGAAAAACGTAACATGGGCATATTTTTCAGTTTCGGCGATCCTAAGCTGTTTTAAGCCTGCGTCAGATACCACTTCTCCGAGAATGTTGTTCATATAAACTTTCGGATACAGAACTTTAAAGGGAAAATCCTCCCTGTATTCTGTCATTGTAACATAATTAAGATCGAGCTTTTTTGTTTCGAACGGCAGGGGCTCGAGACAGTTTAAAGCTATCGATATCTCTCTTGCCCTGTCCGCTCTGTAGTTAAAGAATATCACTGAATCACCGTTTGATATTTTTGCAAGCGGTTTTGCTTTCAAGCAGACCGCGCACGGTTTGATAAACTCATCTGTAATACCGTTCGAATATGAATTTTTAATGATATCTTCTGCTGTAAGATCATCTTCTACAGCAACCGGATCCGTAAGAACATCATACGCTGCTTTGATCCTCTCCCAGCGATTATCCCTGTCCATAGAGTAATATCTGCCTGAAACCGAGGCGATTTTCGCGGTGTAGTCTTTTAAAAATATCTCCAGATCTCTGATAAAACCTATCGCGCTTTCCGGTGGGGTATCCCTTCCGTCGGTAAAAGCATGAATGTAGACTTTTTTAAGACCGGATTTATCGGCGGATATTATTAGCTGCTTCAAATGCTCAAATGATGAGTGTACGTCTCCGTCCGAGAGAAGTCCCTGAATATGAAGTGATGAATCATTTCTTCTTACTGATTCAAACAACTCGTTAAGCACCTCGTTCTTCCCGAATTCGCCGTCCTCGATGGATTTGTGGATCCTGGCGATGTCCTGAAAGACCACTCTTCCAGCTCCTATATTCAGATGTCCGACCTCGCTGTTGCCCATTGTTCCTTTGGGAAGGCCTACTTCAAATCCGGAACAGGATAATAATGTATGCGGATATTCATTAAATATTTTATCCAAATTCGGTTTAACTGCCCTGGTGACGGCATTGAATTCGTAATCCGGTCCCGAGCCGAAACCGTCTAGAATACAGAGCATAACTTTATTTTTATTTTTTTTAGTATCCAAAATAAAATCCTATTCCGTAAGTTACACCTTTGAAATCGAGATCGGGAACATTTTTCGCCGATTCGAATCCGTAATTGAGTACGCCGTCCTCAGAAACAAACGCGTAAGTATATCCGACCGAGGCACCCAGAGCGATTTTCGAATTAATATAAAATCTAAGGCCGTTCTGTGCGGAAAACACATAAAGATCAGATGTGTAGACCGCGGATCTGTTATATTTATAAAGATCTCTGTCAGGATCGAATGAATCGCACATATCTTCGAACGTCTGGTCTGAGTAATCCTGGCTGAACATTATCTCTATTCCTCCGTAACCACCGCTAAAAGAGCCGTAGAACTGAAACGGTCCGTATACGGATTTTCTGTAATTCACGGTCAGAGCCGTATATGAGATCTTATATCTAACAGCCCTGTCGAGTCTGACAAATGATGTATCATCTGCGACAGTTACCATTTTCTGTGAAATATCGTATCCCTGAAAATACTGAAGTCCTGCTCCGAAAGCCTGATTAAGATTGCCGGTGATCTCTCCGCCGTACAAATAAATAAATTCATCAAAATCATCCACGCCGAAACTGCCGGTATAATCACCAATTGAATTTATAAATGTCGGGAAATAAATAAAATGACCTGCGAAATATCCTTTTTCAAAACCGGAGATCATGTTCTGTTTCCCGGTTTTCTGTGCCGATAAAGTCGTGATTATTAGAAGAAACAATATTAAAATCCATGATCTGCGCATATTTTCTGGATCCTCCGATCTCTTAGTTATCTTGATTATAATAAATATTACTGCAATTATCAACAAATTTTACTGCTTTTTGTATTGATTAATCTATATAATTTCTTATATTCACATTATTGCCCGCTCTATGTCGGGTAGTTAATAATAAAACGGAGGTTCTGATGCGTAATTTTCTATTAATTGCAGTTGCTGTGTCAATATTTTCTTTTGTTCTGTCCTCATGCGCTCCGAGCCAGGGCATAAAAGATTCGAAATACGGTCCGGATGATCCTTCAAGCAAGATCGTGATCGAAGAAGACCTCAGCAAAAGAGACATGATCGACGGCTACAGGATCAAAGTCGCTTCTGTTGATACCGAAAAAGACGCTCTTATGATAGAAAAGCAGATCGCGGAATCCGTTCAGGAACCTGTATATGTTGAATTCATAGTTGATAAGTATATGATCTATGCGGGTGACTGTCAGACAAAAGACGAGGCGAACCTTCTGAAAGACAAACTTACGGCTTCAGGCTTTGATAAAATTTATTCAGTCCCAAAAAAAGTTTACAAGAAAATTCCTATAGCCCAGGATCCTGCTGAAGATACAACTGAGCCTGAAGCTACTGCAGTTACAGCAGCCGAAAGTTTTAATAAAGTGATCGGCTACAGAGTACAGATCTTTGCCGCTAAGGAGAAAGCTAACGCCGAAAAGATCAAGTCTATGGCTTCAAAAGAGATCAATGAAAGAATATATATTGTTCTGGCGGAAGACAATCTTTATAAAGTACAAGTCGGAGATTACCTCTCAAAGATAGACGCTGAAAAAATGAAAGATCAGATTAAAAGCCTTCCTAATTATTCTGACGCTTTTGTTCAGAATACATATATATACTATGACAGATCTATAAATTCAGGCGATTATTACGTTCAGATCGGAGCTTTCTCTACAAAAGAATCAGCAGATGAATTTATAGCAAAAAAACTTACTGATCTTGGTTATACCAACGCTTCCGTTTTCGAAGATAAAAACCTTTTCAAAGTGCTGGTCGGAGGATACAAAACCAACCTAGAAGCTTCTGAAATTAAAGAGAAACTGAAAACAGACGGTTTTGAAGGAACCTGGATAATACAGAAATAGATAAACGGTAATTAAAAAATACTCCATGTAATTCGGAGTGTTTTTTTAATTTCTTCTTGACTATGTAGTGATTTTGCTATATATTGCTTTGTTTAAATAACGAAGGCGGCTCAAATGAAAAAGCTGTTTATATACGTGCTGGTCTTATCGTCCCTGATTTTCAGTCAGGTAAAAGATTTCGATCCGGAGAAAAACGTATCTGTTGATCACTGGCTTGACAGACCAAATATTAAACAGGGCGAAAATTTTAAACTTTTAATTTCTGTTGGTGTGCCTGACGGTTTTCATATTACAGAAGGCGAATATTTTTACTTTGACACAACGAAATTCCCTGATTTGAAACCGGAAGGGAAAAATCTTTCAGGTAAAAGTTCACACAAAAATGAACCCGTATATAAAGGAACCGTATCATACGTTTTTGAAGGTCAACTTAAGGATTCCCTTGAGAAATCGATTACGGTCGCATATCAGATATGTTCAGAAACTGACGACGAATCCTGTTTTATGCCTGTTGAAAGGGAATTAAATATCGATTTCAGCAAAGCCGATCCTGAAAAATTCATAATTGAAAACATGCCTGTTGTAAAAGAGAAGACAAAATCCGATCCTGATGAAAAATCGGTCGGAGATGTATTTGATGCTTTTTCAGAAAATGAAAGCGATAAGACCATTGAAGAAAAACTCGCGGCTATTCTTGAAGGATCAGAGACCTGGACACTTCTTGTTTTCCTGATTGCGTTTTTGGGCGGAATCCTCGACAGTATGACGCCTTGTGTATATCCGGTAATCCCTGTAGTTATATCTTACATGGGTGCGAAATCCGAAAAAAAGAAATCGGCAGGGTTCTTCCTTTCTCTCTTTTTTGTTATCGGTCTGGCAGTAACCTATTCTATCGTCGGGCTCCTTGCGTCTTTTTTAGGAGGAATATTCGGTGTAGGTGATATTGCAGCTAACCCTTATGTAAGAATCGTGATCGCACTTATTTTCACGATCCTGGCACTCAGTATGTTCGGAGTGTGGGAAATGAGTATAATCTCATCAGATCAGCAGACTAAATGGATGAAGAAAGGTAAGGAAAGCAAAGGTATCTTAGGCGCAATGATAATCGGCATGGTAAGCGGAGTGGTTGCAGCTCCGTGCGTTGGTCCTGTTCTTGCTGTTCTATTGATCCACGTAGCTACGGCAGGCGACATTTTATATGGCTGGATGCTTTTTATTGCCTTCGCTTTCGGGCTGGGTCTTTTATTTATAGTGCTCGGAACTTTTTCAGGAGCGATCAATGCGCTTCCACACGCAGGTTCATGGATGGTAAAGATCAAAAAATTCTTCGGCGTAGTAATGATCGGAGCGGCTCTTTTCTTTATAAGCATTGTAATACCCGAACAAATACTGTTCGGGCTGATAGCCTTACTATCTATTCTTCTTTCCTTATATATAGGGGCGTTTTCTCCGTTGAATAAAGACGATGCTAATTTCTTTTCTTATCTTGGAAAAACGATAGGTCTATTTATTTTTGCAGTGGGTATTATCTTCGCCCTTAAAACTGTTGCGCATTATACTGATCTTCCTTTTGCAGGATCGGCCGTTTCTCAAATAGAAATTTCTAAAGATCATGTCGCTTTTGAAGTAACAGATTCAGACACGCTGTTGATCGAAAAAGCTATAGCTTCATTAGAAAATTCCGGAAAACTTGTTATGGTAGATATGTGGGCTAAATGGTGTATGAACTGCATAGAACTTGATAAAGTGACATGGAATAATCCCGGTGTCATTGAATTTTCAAAAGAAAATTTGATTCCGATTAAACTTGACTTTACCGATAAAGATAGCGAATTTTCAAAGAAATATATTGCGCAGTATAAAGATTACGGCGCAACTAACATTCCTCTCATTCTTTTCATTAACGGCGAAGGAAAAGTCGTAGAAAAGATCCAGGGGCTGGTCGAAGGAGAAAGAATGCTTAAGAAAATGAAAAACATAGTTTCACAAATTAAACAGGAGTAATAAATGAGTAAAGCAATGAAAGTAACAAAACCAACTTTTGAAAGTGAAGTTATTGCAATGGATAAGCTGACGATAGTTAAATTCGGTGCTGAGTGGTGCGGACCGTGCAAAAAACTTGATCCGATCATTGATGAGCTGGCGAACGACAATCCCGACGTAAAACTTGTATATGTTGATATAGACAACGACAGCGCTCTTGCTGCTGAATACGGAATTCTGTCCGTACCTACTACTCTGTTTTTTAAAAGCGGAAAAGTTATGTCGTCAATTATCGGTCTGGTACCTAAAGCAAAGCTTCAGTCAGTAATAGACCAGTATAAATAAATATTGGATTCATATCTTAGTAAAAAAGACTGGTCGTGACCGGTCTTTTTTACTCTTCTGAAAAATGTTCTACAGTATATATCTCTATCTTCGGCTTATTATAGAAAACAAACTCCGGGGATAATCCCGCTTTCTGACACAGATGAATAAAGAACTGTTCGTGAGTGTATAACTGTTCCCACACTTGAGGCAGAAAAGTAGCTGAGTTGTATGAATATGACAAATAAACTCCATGCACTTTCGGTATCACTTTCTTCTTCAGATCATTAAAATCTTTATAAGAGATCTCCTGTCTTTCAGATAGTACGGATATTTCTATTTTCACACTGTCGATCTCAGATCTTGAGAGCGGAGCGAACCTGTAATCGCTGAAGGCGGAATTTTGAGCGTTTACAATGACATCAAGATATAATGGTCTGTGAGCCTCCAAAGAACCTATACAGCCCCGAAGCTCTCCTTTTTTTGTAAGTGTAACAAAACATGCTCCGTCTTTTTTTATTTCTTCAGAAAGATCGGCTGTATCAGATGCGGTCTTTAGAACTGAACCGGTTAATTTACTCAGGATGCTTTCACGAGCCAGTTTAAGCAGCAATATACGTGTTTCGGGATCTGTCATTTGTAACCCAGTATACTTTTATATTCAACTTTGTCTTTTAATATCTCTTTAGCCTTTGCAATGACAGGATCTTTTGTATTCATGATCCTGTATTTTTCTTTGTTGCCGTTCGTGTAAACGCCGAACTCTATAGCAAGATTATGTTTGATCCTATCAATATTTTTTTCAAAATTACCAGACACATTTCCTGCCAGTTTTTCTCTTGTTTCTTCTAAATTCTTAATTAAGTCAGACGGATAATCGTTAGTTCTTGAGTATGAAAGTAGAGAGTCCGCAAGAAGCAGATCCCTGCTTTCATATCTAAATCCGCTGGATGCAATGTAATCTTTAAATTTTTGAACGATGCCGTCATTTATACCTTTGAATTTGTAGTCAGGGTTCTTTAAATAAAAATTATAAAGAAAATCGCTGAAAAGGTTGTTCATCTTTAAAAACGAAATGTAATCAGTATCTTTTGCTTCTTCAACAAACACGTCAGGCAATATTCCTGTGCCTGATGGCATTTTCCTTTTATTATTTAACGAACTGAAGAAAACAGTATCATTTTCATTCTCAGATCTGTCTCCGAAATAATCTTCTTTCTGGATCAGCCTTCCGTTAGGTGTATAATACTTTCTTACCGTAACTTTCATATTTCTCTTTTTCATCATTCCCACGTCAAAAAGCTGCTGAACCAGCCCTTTTCCGAATGATCTTTCTCCGACAATAACCGCTCTGTCGTGATCCTGAAGAGCGCCAGCAAAGATTTCCGAAGCGGATGCGCTTGAATTATTTATAAGAACCGCAACCGGGATCTCTGTATCCAACGGCGTCAGCTGTGTAAGATATTCGTTATCTATCCTGTCACCTCTTCCCTTTGTTGAAACAACGAGTTTATTTTTGGGCAGAAATGCGCTAGTGTGCTTAACCGCAGACTCCAAAAGTCCTCCCGGATTATATCTTAAGTCAATTATCAGTGATTTCACCCCCTGAGAGACTAGAATCTCGAACTCCTTTACAAAATCGTAATAGCTCGTAGCCGTAAACTGGGTCAGTTTTATGTATCCTACACTGCCGTCGATAACTTCAGAATAAGGAACATTTAAAATATTTATTCTTGCCCTTGTAAGACTGAAATTTAAAAGATCGTTCCTGCCAGGTCTCTTTATTTTAAGAGTAACTTTCGTTCCCGGATCGCCTCTAAGATAGTCAGACGCATCCTTTGTAGAAATTCCTTTTGTTTCTTTTTCATTTATATACATTATCATATCACCCGCTTTAAGTCCGACTTTAGAAGCCGGCGTATCATCCATAGGAGAGATGACAGTAAGCCTTTTTTCCGGTCCGCTAGTTCCAAGATAAATTCCGATACCGCCGTATGTTCCGCTTGACAGTTCGGTATAGTGATCAACTTCAGATTCTTTTAGAAGAACAGTATAAGGATCGGTAGTCGAAAGCATCGCCTTTATTCCTTCAGACATCATCTCCTCGATGTTTACGGTATCGACATAATTTTCATTCAACGTAAGGAGAATATCAAAATAAAGCTTAATGTTGTCTGATAATTCCTTATAATAATCCGCTTTTTCATCTTCTGCTGAAAACAATAAGCACACAGGAATTAATAAAGTTAGAAGAATACTTCTCATATGATATTTCTCTCTTTAAGAACTGACTCTATATCCGAAAATACTTTTTCTTTAATATTAGCAGCATTTATTCGTATGACCCTGCCCGGTTCATTTTTAGAGATCTCGATAAAACCGTTTCGGACTTTTTTGAAAAATTCGCTGTCCGCGGATTCCATCCTGTTGATCTCTTCGCCTCTCGATTCCATTCTTGAGAGCGAGGCATCTGTTTCCATATCGAGAAAAAACGTTATATCAGGCATATACTTGCCGTCGATCGTAGCGAAATTATTGAGAAATCTGATCACTTTCAGATCCATTCCTCTGCCGTATCCCTGATATGCGGTAGTTGAATCCGCGAATCTGTCAAGAATTATCAGATTGCCATCATTCAAAAGCGGTATTATGCAGTTTTTAACAAGCTGTATTCTGCTCGCGATGTAAAGAAGTAGTTCTGTCTCGTTCTCTATGGCATAATTATTTTTATCAAGAAGTATCTGTCTAATATTCTCGCTTATACTGTTCCCGCCGGGTTCTCTTAAGACAGTATATTTTTTCCCTATCATTTCCAGTTTTTCGGACAGCATTCTTATTTGAGTAGATTTTCCGGAGCCGTCAAGCCCTTCGAAAGAAATTATCATAATTTTATCCCGCTATTTGTTCGATCCGGCAACCGGAATCCTTACTTCTACTTCATCAGGAACGATAATCGACGCATTTATTCCTTTATTTAAAAGCATATTCTGATATTCTATCGCTTCATCCTTGTCTCTAAGCCTGCCTGCTCTGATCTTGTAAAAAGGTTTCTCGAATATGAGAAGAACATTTTCATCCCCCAACATATTCGCATACATGCTTTCTCTTCTCTTTGCCTCATTTATATCTTCGGTCTTGAATATCTGAACCCTGAAGCCGCTTACCTTTTTAAGAACGCTGTCGGGAATTGATTTCTCTATTGCCGCCGATCCTTGACTCAAAAGTCCGGGAATATCCTTCTGAGCGTCAATTTCTATTGTCCCTGCTTTGATTTCGGTGAAATTGTAATCGGCTTTATAAAAATCAGGCTCTGATTCACTCCTGAAAACCTCAGATCTTAGCATAAGAAATACTGCCAGAAGGCAATGTAATAACAGCTTTATCATAGTTCTCTTTAATAATATTGGTTCTTAAGCCTGTTCAAAGTCTCGATTAAATCTCTGTCCAGCTTGATCAGTTCTTCCCTGTAGGTTTTCAGTATCCCGGCATATTTTTCGTTTTTAGGTTCTTCTTTTACCTTTTTTGAATAATACAGGATCTCTTTTTTTATAGATGACGCAGAGAATTTGAACTTGGCTCTCGCAAAATTCACCTGTCTGTCATAATCCTCGGGATCTTCGCTTAAGAACTCGGAAAGCGAAAGCATCTGTTCTTTATAATCTTTTGCGGTCATGTTCAATTCTGAAATTACTTTCTGCAATTTCGGGTCGGGATCGACATAATCGGTATCAAGGTCCGAGTGATCCTCCGGTTTCGTTTTTACTTCAGGTTTTACTTCAGGTTTTACTTCAGGTTTTACTTCAGGTTTTACTTCA
>ENA-UPTA01000440-UPTA01000440.1-activated-sludge-metagenome-genome-assembly--contig:-NODE-440-length-48128-cov-9.394567_pt1 | contig 48128 bp, 56 predicted proteins | sample MGYA00238184_ERZ773361 | MGnify/ENA primary metagenome ERZ773361 (study PRJEB29100, sample SAMN05720205) | activated sludge metagenome | isolation source: anaerobic digester from wastewater... | reverse complement strand
GTGTATAGCGGTGTGTAGATCTCGGTGGTCGCCGTATCATTAAAAAAAAAAAGAAGCGCCAGCGCGGCGCGTCCGAGCACGACTGCGGATCGCAGCGGTCGTCCACGAAGCGCATCGCCACCTGGAGATGCCCCTGCGGCTGCATGTTGCCGCCCATCACGCCGAACGCCATCACCGGCCGGCCGCCCCGCGTCATGAAGGCGGGGATGATGGTGTGGTACGGCCGCTTGCCGCCGGCGACCTGGTTGGGGTGTCCGTGCTCGAGCGAGAAGCCCATGCCGCGGTTGTGCAGGGCGATGCCCGTGCCCGGAACGACGACGCCCGAGCCGAAGCCGCGGTAGTTCGACTGGATCATCGACACCATGCGTCCCTGGGCATCCGCCGCGCACAGGTACACCGTGCCGCCGGTGGGCGGCGCCCCGGCGCCATAGCGGCCGGCGCGCGCCCGATCGACGAGCGCCGCGCGCGACGCGAGGTAGTCGCGGTCCAGCAGCGCCGCAGCGGTCACCCGCATGTGCGCCGGGTCGGCCACGTGCGCATAGGCATCGGCGAACGCAAGGCGCATCGCCTCGATCTGCAGGTGCAGGCGCTGCGCCGAATCGGCGGGCGCGTCGGCGGCGGACAGCTGCTCGAGGATGCCGAGCGCCATCAGGGCCGAGATGCCCTGCCCGTTCGGCGGAATCTCGTGCACGGTGAAGCCGCGGTAGTCATGCGCGAGCGGCTCGACCCAGTCGGGGCGGTGGTCGGCCAGGTCTCCGGTGGAGAGTGCCCCGCCGGTCTCCTGCGCGAAGCGGGCAATGCGCTGCGCGAGCGCACCGCGATAGAACGACTCGCCCCGCGTGCGGGCGATCTCGTGCAGCGTGTCGGCCTGGGCCGGAAAACGCCAGCGCTCGCCTGCGGCAGGCGCGCGCCCATGCGGCATGAAGGCGTCCGCATAGCCGGGCTGGCCCGCAAGCTGAACGGTGGCGTCGGCCCACTGGCGCGCGATCACCGGCGAGACCGCGAAGCCGTCCCGCGCGAAGCGGATCGCCGACTCGAAGAGGTCTTCGAAGGGCAGCGCACCGAAGCGCTCGGACAGGGCCATCCACGACGACACGGCACCGGGCACGGTGACCGAGCCCCAGCCCAGGGCGGGCATCCGGTCCAGGCCGGCGAAGCGCTGCGGGTTCCACGCCAGCGGCGCGCGCCCGGACGCATTCAGACCGTGCAGCCGGTCGCCGTCCCACACCAGCGCGAACGCGTCGCCGCCGATGCCATTCATCGTCGGCTCGACGACGGTGAGCGCGATGGCCGTCGCCAGCGCCGCGTCGATCGCGTTGCCGCCACGGGCCAGCGCCTGGATGCCGGCCTGCGCGGCCAGCGGCTGGGAGGCCGCCACCATGTTGCGCGCGAGCACGGGCGCACGGGTCGGATAGGGATGCGTGAATGCGAAGTGGGACATGGCGTGGGCCTTCGGATGGAGTGAGCCTTGTGATGACCACCCCTATGATCGCCCAGGCCGCGCGCCGTGGCGCGCATCGGGCCCGCTACAATGAGACGTGATGCAGAACAACAGACCGATGCGGACTCACAGACTGATCGTTGCGATCACCGGCGCGTCGGGTGCGATCTACGGCGTGCGCCTGCTTCAGCTGCTGCGCCCGGTCGCCGGAATCGAGACGCACCTGATCGTGTCGGCGGCCGGCTGGATGAACGTGGACCAGGAGCTCGCGATGAAGCGGCCCGAGGTCGAGGCGCTGGCCGACGTCGTGCACAACGTCCGCGATGTCGGCGCGACGATCGCATCGGGATCGTTTGCGTCCATGGGCATGATCGTGGCGCCGTGCTCCATGCGCACGCTCGCCGCCGTCGCCACCGGCCTCGCGGATTCCCTCATCAGCCGAGCGGCCGACGTGGTCCTGAAGGAGCGTCGCAGGCTCGTGCTGATGGTGCGCGAGACTCCGCTCAACCTGGTCCACCTGCGCAACATGGTGACCGTCACCGAGATGGGCGGCGTGGTGTTCCCGCCGCTGCCCGCCTTTTATCATCGACCGCAAAGCGTCGCCGAGATGGTCGACCACACCTGCGGTCGCGTCCTGGACCTGTTCGACATCGAACAGGATTTCTCTCCCCGATGGGCGGGCCTGAACGCCCGCTGATCCTATCGAACAGGGAAGCACACCGACATGAAGATCCTCGTCCCCACCGACGGTTCCAAGAACGCACTGCGTGCCGTGAAGTACGCCGCCAAGCTGGCCGGCGAGCTCAAGAGCGAGTCGACCATCACGCTCATCAGCGTGCACGACGACACGGCCCTGCGTCACGCCGAACGCTTCGTCGGCAAGAAGGCCGTCGACGAGTACCTGCGCGACCTCAGCGAGAAGGACCTCGCCGAGGCCCGCAAGGCGCTCGACAAGGCCGGCGCCCGGCACGACATGGTGATCCGCACCGGCCACGTGGCGGGCGAGATCGCCGCCATGGCCGAACAGGGCAAGTTCGATCTGGTCGTGATCGGCTCGAAGGGGCGATCGGCGTTCAAGGACCTGCTGGTCGGCTCCGTCGCACAGCGGGTGAGCGAGATGTCGAAAGTGCCGGTCGTGCTCGTCAAGTGACCCCGACCCGGGGCGCACACCACGCCCCGGACTCCGGTCGCGGGATCCCGACGCCGCGCGACCGTGCCTGCGATGAGAGGTCGACGATGCGGATGCTTCTTGGCTGGGTGATCAACGCGCTGTGCCTGCTGGCACTGCCCTACGTGCTTCAGGCGGTGCAGATCACCGACTTCGTCACCGCACTCGTCGTCGCACTCGTGCTCGGTCTGCTGAACACCGTCATCCGCCCGGTGCTCCTCGTGCTCACCCTGCCGATCAACCTGCTGACGCTGGGCCTGTTCACCTTCGTGATCAACGGGCTGCTCTTCTGGCTGGTCGCCCGATTCGTCGACGGGTTCTCCGTCACGAGCTTCGGCTGGGCGATCGTCGCCGCCATCGTCTACAGCCTCATCAGCTGGGCCGTCAGCGCGCTGGTGATGCCGCGCAAGGACTGACGCCCGCGCCGTCCTTTCGGGCTGCCGATCCGACCGCACGTCGGGTCGACCGCAGGCCTGTGACCGAGATTCCGGTATGGCGTCCGTGTGCTAGTTCACGGTTCCGCCCGATGAGTGGTAGTACAGTCCGGACATACGGTCGGTTCCGACCGACGAACGGCAGACCAGACATCCCGGAGGCACAGATGGACAAGTTCGATTTCGACGAGTGGGCGGATCTGTACCAGCGCGACCCCGCCGCGTTCGAGGCGCGGCGGCAGACGGTGCTCGCCCTGGAACTGGCGAAGGCGAGTCCGTCCGTGGCCGAGCCGGCCCGTGCAACGCTGCGCCGGCTGGAATCGCAGCTCGCAGGCAAGGACGATGCCGCACGCATCCAGACGTCGATGCTCTGGATGGCCGCCTCGATGCGTCTTCTGAGCGCGAAGATGCAGGACCTGAGCGATACGGTGGGCAAGCGCGAGCCCTCTGCCCTGCACTAACCCTCCGCCCTGCACGGAATCGGCGTCTTCGTCGATGCGGCCCGCGCGCGGTTCTCCGCGCCCGCGGGCGCGCGTGTAACGCGTCGAACACTCCGAACGCGTCGAACCGGTCGTTGGTGCCCCCGGCAGGATTCGAACCCGCGACCTTCGGTTTACAAAACCGCTGCTCTACCAGCTGAGCTACAAGGGCGAAAAAAGGCGAAGCGGAATGTTACTTGATGCGGGTCAGCCTCGGCCGACCCGAAGGCCCGGCGGCCGGCGGCGGAGGTTCGTCGGCCCCCCCGGACGGCGCGCCTGCCGGGCGATCGGCCTCGGCGGGTGCGGCGGGGGTGGCGGACGGTTCGCCCGAGGACGCTTCGGCGCCCGAGGACTCGCCCTGACCGGCGTCGGGATCCGGCGCCGACGCCGTGGCGGACGGCACCGCCAGCAATAGTGCGGGCGTCCCCTGCCCGCCCCCCTCCGCCGGTTCGGCGGGCGGCTTGGCCACTTCGAACGCCATGCCGTGGCCGTTCTCGGCCGCGTAGATCGCGCTGACGTTCTCGATCGGAATCGAGAGCTGACGCGCGACCCGGTTGAAGCGCGCCTCGAACTCGATCAGGTCGTTGCCCAGTCGCAGCCGACTGGTGGCATCCAGCGACACGTTGAGCACGATCTCGCCGGCGCGCACGAACTCGCGCGGGACGATGGTGCGCTCGTCGACGGCCACCGCGATGTACGGACGGTAGCCGTTGTCCGTGCACCACTCGTGGATGGCGCGGATCAGGTACGGCTTGGTGGAGGTTTCGGCCATGGCGTCGCGGGCCTCAGCGCCGCATCACCTTCTCGGAGGGCGTCAGCGCCTCGATGTAGGCCGGGCGCGAGAAGATGCGCTCGGCATACCGCAGCAGCGGTGCCGTCGTCTTCGGCATCTCGATGCCATAGTGGTCGAGCCGCCACAGCAGCGGCGCGATCGCCACGTCGAGCATGGAGAAGTCCTCGCCGAGCATGTACTTGTTCTTCATGAAGATCGGCGTGAGCTGCGTGAGGCGATCGCGGATCTGCTGGCGCGCCCGGTCCATCTGCTTGGCGGCCTCCTTGTGGTGATCGCGGCGCTCGAGCTGCTGCACGTGGATGAACAGCTCGCGCTCGAAATTGAACAGGAACAGGCGCGCACGGGCGCGCATCACCGGGTCGGCCGGCATCAGCTGAGGGTGCGGGAACCGCTCGTCGATGTACTCGTTGATGATGTTCGATTCGTACAGGATCAGATCGCGCTCGACCAGGATGGGCACCTGGCCGTACGGATTCATGATCGAGATGTCTTCGGGCTTGTTGTAGAGATCAACGTCGCGGATCTCGAAGTCCATGCCTTTTTCGAAGAGCACGAAGCGGCAGCGCTGGCTGAACGGGCAGGTCGTGCCCGAGTACAAGACCATCATGGCGAGCGGCTCCTTTGGATGGATTCTGTGGATCTTGAAAAAAATCAGGGTGAGCCGCGGACGGGCTCACCCTCGAGGATGCGGTCCTGGATTACTTGACGTCTTTCCAGTATTCGCGGTTGAGCCACCACGCGAAGATCGTGAAGAGACCGAGGAACAGGAGCACCCAGACCCCCAGACGCATGCGCGTCTTGGCCGACGGGTCGGACATGTAGGTCAGGTAGGCGACCAGGTCGGCCACCGCCTCGTCGTAGGCAGCCTGGCTGAGCATGCCGCCTTCGGCCTTGCCGAGCGAGACCGACTTCGATTCGTGGTGGTGCGCACCTTCGAGCTTGTCGGTCTTCTCGCTGCGCACGCCGGCCGGATCGAACGAGACCGTCACCTTGTTGTAGCCCACCGGGTTGCCCGTCTTGGGATCCTTGACCGCCTTGATCTCCTCGATGGTGACCCCGCGGCTGCCCTGCAGTTCCCAGAACACGTGCGGCATGCCGACGTTCTCGAACAGCGCGTTGTTCCAGCCCGTCGGGCGCGTGCCGTCGCGGTAGTACGAGCGCAGGTAGGTGTACAGCCAGTCGGCACCACTGCCGTCACCCGAGGCGCGGGCGCGCGAGATCACGGACAGATCGGGCGGCAGCGCACCGAACCAGCCTTTTGCATCGGCGGGCGCCATCGCGATCTTCATCGGCTCGCCGACCTTCTCGGCGGTGAACAGCAGGTTCTTGCGGATCTGGTCTTCACTGATGCCGATGTCGCCCAGACGGTTGTAGCGCATGGACGACGCGCCGTGGCAGTTCAGGCAGTAGTTGACGAACAGCTTGGCGCCGTTCTGCAGCGCGCCCTGATCGGTCAGCTTCTCGGTCGGGAAGTGGTCGAGCGGGAACCCGCCCCCCGACGCGTGGGCCAGGGGGATGGCCAGAGCCAGGGACAGGGCGGCCGCGATTTTCTTGAACAGAGACATTTGTTGTTTGCTCCCGGTCGGCTCAATGTGCGGCAAACGTGACGCGATCGGGCACCGGCTTGAACTCGCCCATCTTGCTCCACCACGGCATCAGCAGGAAGAACGCGAAGTACAGCAGCGTGCCGATCTTCGAGAACAGGTTGCCGATCGCCGACGGCGCCTGCACGCCGAAGTAGCCCAGCACGATGAAGATGGCGACGAAGATGCCGTACATCCACTTGTGCCAGCCGGGCCGGTAGCGGATCGACTTCGCCGGGCTGTTGTCGAGCCAGGGCAGCGCGAAGAAGATCATCACCGACGCACCCATCGCAACCACGCCCCAGAACTTCGCGTCGATGACGAAGAAGCCGATGATCAGCGCGCCGCAGGCGGCGGTGGCGATCAGCTTGCTCAGACCATGGCGGGCGCTGACCAGCACCAGCAGCAGGTAGAACAGCAGGAACGGGATCAGCCAGAACATCAGGAAGTCGTCGGTCGTGGCGCGCAGGATCGAGTAGAACGGCGTGAAGTACCAGACCGGCGCGATGTGCGGCGGCGTCTTCAGCGGATCGGCCGGAATGAAGTTGTTGTACTCGAGGAAGTAGCCACCGAACTCGGGCGCGAAGAACACGACCGCCGAGAACGCGATCAGGAAGACCGACACGCCCAGGATGTCGTGCACCGTGTAGTACGGGTGGAAGGGAATGCCGTCGAGCGGCACGCCCCGCGCGTCCTTCTTGGCCTTGATCTCGACACCATCGGGGTTGTTCGAGCCGACCTCGTGCAGCGCAACGATGTGCGCGGCGATCAGCCCCAGCAGCACCAGCGGCACCGCGATCACGTGGAACGAGAAGAAGCGGTTGAGCGTGGCGTCACTCACCACGTAGTCGCCGCGGATCCACACCGACAGCTCGGGCCCGATGAACGGGATCGCCGAGAACAGGTTCACGATCACCTGCGCGCCCCAGTAGGACATCTGGCCCCACGGCAGCAGGTAGCCCATGAAGGCCTCGCCCATCAGGCACAGGAAGATCAGGCAGCCGAAGATCCAGACCAGCTCGCGGGGCTTGCGGTACGAGCCGTACATCAGGCCGCGGAACATGTGCAGGTACACGACCACGAAGAACGCCGAGGCGCCGGTGGAGTGCATGTAGCGGATCAGCCAGCCGTAGGGCACGTCGCGCATGATGTACTCGACACTGGCGAACGCGACCGGCACCCCCGCCGCGTTCAGCGAGGCGTCCGGCTTGTAGTGCATCACGAGGAAGATGCCGGTCAGGATCTGGATCACCAGCACCAGCATCGCCAGCGAACCGAAGAAGTACCAGAAATTGAAGTTCTTCGGCGCGTAGTACTCGGAGAGGTGCGCCTTCCAGGTCGCAGTGAGCGGGAATCGCGCGTCGACCCAGTTCAGGGTCTTGTCGAGCGCGGAAGCGTTCGGCGGGAGTTGCTTCTCGGCAGCCATCGTGTTGTCCTTGTCCTTGTGCCTATCCTTGTTCCTGTCGGCGGGCCGCTCAGGCCTGGTTGTCTTCGCCGATCAGGATCTTGCTTTCCGACAGGTACTTGTGCGGCGGCACCTCGAGGTTGTCGGGCGCCGGCATGTTGGCGAACACGCGGCCGGCGAGATCGAACAGCGATCCGTGGCACGGGCACAGGAAGCCGCCCGGCCAGTCGTCCGGCAGCGAAGGCTGCGCGCCGGGCTGGAACTTGTCGGTCGGCGAGCAACCGAGGTGGGTGCAGATGCCGACGACGACCAGGTACTCGTCCTTGATGGCGCGGCTCGCATTCTTCGCGTAGTCGGGCGTCGGGTAGGCGGTGCGCGCCGACGCGGGATCGGCGAGCTTGGACTCGACCGACTTCAGCGACGCCAGCATCTCGGGCGTGCGGCGCACGACCCACACCGGCTTGCCGCGCCATTCCACACGCTTGAGCTCGCCGGGCGCCATGCCGCCGATGTCCACTTCGACGGGAGCACCGGCCGCGAGCGCACGCTCGGACGGACGCAGGCTCTTCAGGAAGGGCCAGACGACGGTGGCGCCACCGACAGCGCCGGCCGTGCAGGTGGTCAGCAGGGCGGTGCGTCGGGACGGATCGGTGGGAAGCAGAGGCTCGCTCATGAGACTTTCCTGAAGAATCGACTGAATTCCGGGCGTGGCCGCCGTGCCAGGGCGCGGCCTGTGGGCCGCTGCCGTTTGGCGCCGATTGCCGCCGTTTGCCGCCATTTTCCGCCGCCTGCCCCGCCTCGATCGGATTCGGGCAGGCCCGAGCCGACTCGGACTGGCGTCGGCGCTGCGGCCAACCTCGGATTTTAGCCTATTGCGCCGGGGGATTGCATCTGCATCGGACCGGCGACGCCCGCGCCCAACGTCTGCGGCGCCCTGGGTGCGCGCGCCGTTGCATCGGTGCACAATCCGTCGCGTCGGCCGGTACTGCGCGCCGGCACGGCGATCGGGCCGGCAACCCGACGGATCGACACACCAACAAATCAGTCAATCAGGGAGTCCAGCGATGGGGATGATGAGCGAGTTCAAAGAGTTTGCAATGAAAGGCAACGTGATGGATCTCGCCGTCGGCGTGATCATCGGCGGGGCCTTCGGGAAGATCGTCGATTCACTCGTGGGCGACGTGATCATGCCCGTGATTGCCGCCCTCTTCGGCGGCAAGCTCGACTTCAGCAGCCTGCTGATCCCGCTGGGTGAAGTGCCGGCGGGGACGGCCATGACGCTGGATGCGCTCAAGAAGGCCGGGGTGCCCGTGTTCGCCTACGGCAGCTTCATCACCATCGTAATCAATTTCGTGCTGCTCGCGTTCGTGATCTTCTGGCTGGTGAAGGCCATGAACAGCTGGAAGAAGGCCGAGCCGCCTGCGCCGCCCGCCGCCCCCCCCGGCGACCGAAGTGCTGCTGGGCGAGATTCGCGACCTGCTGAAAAAGGGCTGATCCACCACCGGCGCCGCCCGGGCGGGCCCTCGGCCCGCCCCGCGTCGGCCCGGTCGACACTGCCGCGGCCCGGCCTGCCCTGACCCGGCCTGCCCCAACCCGCGCAACCCGCTCCGCCCGCTCGACAGGCGTCACACCGGGTTGTCGTCGTCGAAGAACGCGTGCCCGATGCCGAATCGCGCCGCGAGATGCTGCCCCAGCGCCTGCACGCCGTACCGCTCCGTGGCGTGATGGCCGGCGGCGAGGTAGCAGACCCCCGCCTCGCGCGCCAGATGCGTGGTGCGCTCCGAAATCTCCCCGCTGACGAACAGATCGGCGCCGGCGGCGATCGCATCCTCCAGCATGTCCTGGGCCGCGCCGGTGCACCAGGCCACACGGTGCACCGTGCGCGCGGCGTCACCGACCAGCTGCGGGCGCCGCCCGAGCCGACGCGACACCTGCCGCGCCAATGCGTCGGCGCTTTGCGGCCGCGGCAGCTGATGCCAGCGGCCCAGACCGTCCGCGCCGAACCCGCCGTCGTCGCGCCAGCCGAGCAGTCGCGCGAGACACGCGTTGTTGCCCAGCTCGGCATGCGCGTCCAGCGGCAGGTGATACGCGAACAGACTGATGCCGTGCTCGAGCAGCAGCCCGAGGCGACGCCGCCGCGTGCCCGTCACGCACGGATTCTCGCCGCGCCAGAAGTACCCGTGATGCACCAGCAGCGCATCGGCGCGCGCGTCGATCGCCGTGCGAATGGCCGCTTCGCTCGCGGTCACCGCGCTCGTCACGCGGGCGATCCGTGCGTTGCCTTCCACCTGCAAACCGTTTGGGCAATAATCCTTGAAGCGCGCCACGTCGAGCACGCCGGCGAGGTAGGCGTCCAGCGCGTCACGATCGACGAACCCGCCCTCCGTGCCGGCGGTCTGTGCCTCACGCGCGCTCCGTCGACCCGCACCCGTACCCGTTCCCCTCGCCTTCATCGCCGCTCCCCCGTCTCCACGTTCGCCGCCCATGCTCCGAAAACTCTGGCTGACCTTTGCTCAGGCCGTCACCGTCGTGCTGGCAGCCCTGTTCGTCACCGCCACCCTGCGCCCCGACTGGCTGCCGCAGCGGCTGTCCCGGCCCGACACGGCCCTGCCCCCGCCGCCGCCCGCGCCGGCAGCCCGCGACGGCGGCGGTGCAGCCCCCGCGTCGTACAGCGCCGCGGCCCAGCGCGCGACGCCCTCCGTCGTGAACATCTACACGACGAAGGAATCGCGCATGCCGCGCGACCATCCTCTGCTCAACGATCCGCTCTTCCGCCGCTTCTTCGGCGATCAGTTCTCGCAGCGCCGCCAGACCTCCAGTCTGGGATCAGGCGTGATCGTATCCACCGACGGCCTCGTGGTCACGAATCATCACGTGATCGAGTCGGCCGACGAGATCGAAGTGCTGATGCCCGACGGCAAGCGGGCCCGCGCGAAGGTGGTGGGCAGCGATCCGGAAACCGATCTCGCCGTGCTGCGCGCCGACCTCACGGCGGCGGCTGCGATCACCTTCGGCGACTCCGAGAGCGCCCGGATCGGTGACGTGGTGCTCGCCATCGGCAATCCGTTCGGCGTGGGCCAGACCGTCACCATGGGCATCGTCAGCGCGCTCGGACGCAACCAGCTCGGCATCAACACGTTCGAGAACTTCATCCAGACCGACGCCGCGATCAACCCGGGGAATTCGGGCGGTGCGCTGGTCGACTCCGAGGGCCGCCTGCTGGGCATCAACACCGCAATCTATTCGCGCAGCGGCGGCTCGCTGGGCATCGGATTCGCGATTCCGGTGTCGACGGCGCGGCAGGTGATCGACCAGATCGTCGCCAACGGCAGCGTCACGCGCGGCTACATCGGCGTCGAACCCCAGGACCTCACCCCCGAACTGGCCGATGCCTTCAAGCTGCCGCGCAAGGAAGGCGCGATCATCGCCGGGGTCGTGCGCGGCGGCCCGGCCGACAAGGCGGGGGTGAAGGTGGGCGACATCCTGGTGCGCGTCGGCGGCAAGCCCGTGGCGAACACGGCGATGATGCTGAACCTGATCGCGCAGCTCAGCCCGGGCGCGCCGGCGCGCTTCGGACTGGTGCGCGACGGCAAGGAACTCGAGATCGAGATCACCGTCGGCAAGCGCCCCCGCGCGGGGCAGCAGGAGTGATCGGCCGGCTGGCGTGGCGGGAGAGTGATCAGCCGGCGGGCGTGGCGGGCTCGTCGGGCTCGGCGTCGGGCGCGCGACTGCGCGCCTTGATGAAGCCGGCCAGGAAAATGCCCAGCTCGTAGAGCAGGCACAGCGGCACGGCCAGCATGAACTGCGACAGCACGTCGGGCGGGGTGAGCACCGCCGCCACGACGAACGCGCCCACGATCACGTAGCGGCGCGCCTCGCGCAGCTGCTGCGTGGTGACCATGCCGAGCTTGACCAGCAGCATCTCGACCACCGGCACCTCGAAGGTGAGCCCGAAGCCGAAGAAGATCGCGAGCGTGAAGTCCCAGTACTTCTGGAGGTCCTGCATCACGTCGGCGCCGGTCTGCGAGGCGAACGCGAAGAAGAACCGGTACGCGGCCGGCAGCACGAACACGTAGGCGAACGCGATCCCCAGCACGAGGAAGAACACGCTCGACACGATCAGCGGCAGCGCGAACTTGCGTTCGTGCTCGTAGAGCCCGGGCGCGACGAACGCCCAGGCCTGGTACAGCACCCAGGGCAGCGACAGCAGCAGCGCGGTGAGGAACGCCACCTTCGTCAGCGTGAAGAACGCGCCCGCCTGGTCGGTGAAGATCGGACGGGTGCCCTCGGGCAGCACCTGGTACAGGGGCTGCGACAGGAACCGCATGATCTCGCCGGAGAAGTAGAAGCAGACGAAGAACAGCGCCAGCACGACCAGCAGCGACTTGATCAGCCGGTCGCGCAGTTCGACCAGGTGCGAGAGGAAGCTTTCCTCCTGGCTCATCGCGTCGGCCCGTCCTGGTCAGCAGCGGTATGGGGGAAACGGTGGGTCATCGTCAGCGCCTGCGCTTGGGCAGCTTCTGGCCGAGCGCGCGCGCGCGCTCGACCCGACGTTCGCGGATGCGGTCGCGTGCGCGACGCACCGCGTAGATCTTGTCCCAGTCGGTGGAAGGGGTGGTCGACGTGCCGCTCGAGGCCACGTCGGAGGACAGGGCGTCGAACTGCGCCTGGGTCTCGGACACCGTGGACTGGATCGAGCTCTCGAGGCTGGACGCGGCCTCCTTCACCTGCGACTGGAGCTTGCGCAGCTCGTCGAGTTCCATCTGCCGGTTGATGTCGGACTTCACGTCGGCGACGTAGCGCTGCAGCTTGCCCATCCAGGCGCCCGCCTGGCGCGCCACCTTGGGCAGGCGCTCGGGGCCGAGCACGACCAGCGCCACGACGGCGATCAGCAACAGTTCCGAGAAGCCGAGATCGAACACGATCGGAGTCCAGCAGGGAGGGAGTCGATGCAGGCCCTACAAATGCTGCGAGCGGCCCGGGAAGGCCGCTCGCTGGGTCGGGCGCACGTGCGTGAAGGGATCAGGACTTTTCCCGGGCTTCCACGTCGATGGTCTTGCCGGACGCCGGCGCATCGCCCGCGACCTTGTCGGAGGCGCCTTCCTTCACGCCTTCCTTGAAGCCCTTGACCGCGCCACCGAGGTCGGACCCGATGTTGCGCAGCTTCTTCGTGCCGAACACCAACATGATGATGACCAGAACGATCAGCCAGTGCCAGATGCTCAACGATCCCATGATCGACTCCTGAATGCGGGTTCCGGCGGTGACGGGAACGACTATTGCCTGCGGGGCATGCCGGAACCGAGCGGATCCGGCCCGCCGAGAACGTGGAGGTGCAGATGATACACCTCCTGTCTGCCCACCCGTCCGGTGTTGACGACCACGCGGAAGCCGTCGTCGAGCCCCTGCTCGCGCGCCAGCGTTCCGATCATGCCCATCATGCGGCCGAGCACCTGCTGGTGCTGCAGGTCGGCATCGTAGAGATTCTCGACGTGCACCTTGGGAATCACGAGGAAGTGCACCGGTGCCGACGGCTGGATGTCGTGGAACGCCATCAGCTCGTCGTCCTCGTAGACCTTGCGGGACGGGATTTCGCCGCGTGCGATGCGGCAGAAGATGCAATCGGCATGCGTGGTCATGGTCAGCTCCTGCGTGCGGCCTTCTCGGCCAGGCCGGAGACCCCTTCGCGCCGTTCGAGTTCGGCGATGACGTCGCCCGGCTTCAGCCCGTAGTGGGCCAGCATCACCAGGCAGTGGAACCAGAGGTCGGCGGTCTCGGAGACGATGCGCGCACGGTCGCCATCCTTGGCCGCCATCACGGTCTCGGTGGCCTCCTCGCCGATCTTCTTGAGGATCGCATCGGGCGCGCGCGCGAACAGTCGCGCGACGTACGACGCGTCGGGGTCGCCCCCGCGGCGCGATTCGAGCACGGCGGCGAGCCGCTCGAGGGCATCCTGACTGCCGGACATGTCCGCTCCTACTTGTAGATCGATTCGGGGTCGCGCAGCACCGGGTCGACGACCACCCAGCGACCGTCGACCAGGGTGCTGAAGAAGCAGGAATGCCGTCCGGTGTGGCAGGCGATGCCGCCGCCCTGCTCGACCGACAGCAGCACCGCATCGCCATCACAGTCGAGCCGGATCTCGCGCACCCGCTGCACGTGGCCCGACTCCTCGCCCTTGCGCCACAGGCGCCCGCGCGAGCGCGACCAGTACACCGCACGGCCGGTGGCGGCCGTCTCGGCCAAGGCGTCGCGGTTCATCCACGCGACCATCAGGATGCGCTGGCTGCCGACCTCCTGCGCGATCGCGGTCACCAGGCCGTTGGCGTCCCAGCGCACCGACTCCAGCCACTGGCGGTCGAGGTTGCTGGTCGGTTCCGTCGCGGGCGTCGGCGCGACGCCGGGCGCCGGTGTGTTCTCGGACATGACGTCAGTCCAGTCGAACGGGAATGCCCTGGTCGGCCATGAACTGCTTGGCCTGACGCACGGTGTATTCGCCGAAATGGAAGATGCTGGCCGCCAGCACGGCATCCGCACGTCCCTGGCTGACGCCGTCGGCCAGGTGCTGGAGGTTGCCGACGCCGCCGGACGCGATCACCGGGATGCCGACGGCATCGGCGATCGCACGCGTCAGCGGCAGGTCGAACCCCTGCCGCGTGCCGTCACGGTCCATGCTGGTGAGGAGGATCTCGCCGGCGCCCAGGCGCTCGACTTCACGCGCCCATGCGATGGCGTCCAGGCCGGTGGCGTTGCGCCCGCCGTGGGTGAACACCTCCCAGCGCCCGGGCGCCACCGACTTCGCGTCGATGGCGACGACGATGCACTGCGCGCCGAAGTAGCCGGACGCCTCGGCCACCAGCCGCGGGTTCTGGATCGCCGCAGTGTTGATCGACACCTTGTCGGCGCCGGCGTTCAGCAGGCGGCGCACGTCGGCCACCGCGCGCACGCCGCCGCCGACCGTCAGCGGGATGAAGACCTGGTCGGCCACTGCCTCGATCACGTGCAGGATGATGTCGCGCTGGTCGCTGGACGCGGTGATGTCGAGGAAGGTGAGTTCGTCCGCGCCCTGGTCGTCGTAGCGGCGGGCGATCTCGACCGGATCGCCGGCGTCGCGCAGTTCGACGAAGTTGACGCCCTTGACGACCCGCCCGGCGGTGACGTCGAGGCAGGGGATGATGCGTTTGGTCAGCACGTGGGAATCCCGTGGTGTCGACCCGGCGATGCGGCCCTCCGGTGCCTGGGGCGGCCGGACGGCGCGCGCGTCAGCCCGGGCCGTTCAGATCGTCGGCGCGTGCCTGGGCCTGCGCGAAATCGAGCTTGCCCTCGTAGAGCGCACGCCCGAGGATGGTGCCCGAGACCCCTTCGGATTCGACCTCGCACAGCCGCACGATGTCGTCGATCGAGCCGACGCCGCCGGACGCGATCACCGGGATGCGCAGCGCGCGCGCCAGCCGCACCGTGGCCTCGATGTTGACGCCGGTGAGCATGCCGTCGCGGCCGATGTCGGTGTAGACGATCGCCTCGACCCCGTAGCCTTCGAACTTCTTGGCCAGGTCGAGCACGTCGTGACCGGTGAGCTTGCTCCAGCCGTCGGTGGCGACCTTGCCGTCCTTGGCGTCGAGCCCGACGATCACCTGCCCGGGGAACGCGCCGCAGGCATCGTGCAGGAAGCCCGGATTCTTGACGGCGGCCGTGCCGATGATCACGTAGTCGATGCCGTCGTCGAGGTAGCGCTCGATGGTGTCGAGGTCGCGGATGCCGCCGCCGAGCTGGATGGGGATCCGCCCGCCCAGCGCCGCAACGATGCTCTTGATGGCGGACTCGTTCTTCGGACGACCGGCAACGGCGCCGTTCAGGTCGACCAGATGCAGGCGCCGGGCGCCGAGGCTCAGCCAGTGCGCCGCGACGGCGGCCGGATCCTCGGAGAAGACGGTGGCATCGTTCATGTCACCCTGGCGCAGACGGACACAGCGGCCGTCCTTCAGGTCGATGGCGGGAATCAACAGCATGGCGGTACCGGGAGAGGAACCGGACCCGTGACGAGGTCCTAGGGCTTCCAGTTGACGAAATTCTCGTAAAGACGCAGCCCGCTGGCCGCGCTCTTCTCGGGGTGGAACTGGGTCGCGAAGATATTATCCCTCGCTACCGCACAGGTAAAGGCGAGGCCGTGGTCGCTGACACCCACGGTCAGGTCCTCGCGCGCGGGGACCGCATAGAAACTGTGCACGAAGTAGAAATACGCGCCGTCGGCGACCCCGTTCCACAGCGGATGCGCGCGCACCTGCCGCACGCGGTTCCAGCCCATGTGCGGCACCTTCAGGCGCGCGCCGTCGGGCAGGCGCATCCGCGCGTCGTCGAAGCGCACCACGTCGCCCGGCAGCACGTGCAGGCCGTCGGTGTCGCCCTCGGCACTGTGATCGAACAGCATCTGCTCGCCCACGCACACGCCGAACAGCGGCTTGGTGGCGGCCGCGCGCAGCACCGACGCACGCAGTCCGGACGCGTCGAGATGGCGCATGCAGTCGGGCATCGCCCCCTGGCCGGGGAACACCACACGGTCGGCGGCATCGATCTCCTGCGGCACGCCGGTGACGATCACGCGGGCCTTCGGCGCGACGTGCTCGAGGGCCTTCGCCACCGAGCGCAGATTGCCCATGCCGTAGTCGACCACCGCAATCGTTGTCATCGGGACTCCGTCTGGTTGGGAAACGCGAACGACGACGACACGCTCAGAGCGCTTCCTTGGTGGACGGGATGCGCCCGCCGAGCCGGTCGTCGGGCTCGACCGCCATGCGCAGCGCGCGGGCGAAGGCCTTGAACACGGTCTCGCATTGATGGTGCGCGTTGACGCCGCGCAGGTTGTCGACGTGCAGCGTGACGAGCGCGTGGTTGACGAAGCCCTGGAAGAACTCGTGCGCGAGGTCGACGTCGAACGCGCCGATCATCGCGCGCGTGAACGGCACGTGCCATTCGAGCCCGGGCCGGCCGGAGAGGTCGACGACCACGCGCGACAGCGCCTCGTCGAGCGGCACGTAGGCGTGGCCGTAGCGGCGGATGCCGGACTTGTCGCCGACGGCGCGGGCGAAGGCCTGGCCGAGCGTGATGCCGATGTCCTCGACGGTGTGGTGCGCGTCGATGTGCAGGTCGCCCTGCGCCTCGACCTCGAGGTCGACCAGCCCGTGGCGGGCGATCTGGTCGAGCATGTGGTCGAGGAAGGGCACGCCGGACTCGAGCCGGCGCTGGCCGGTGCCGTCGAGGTCGATGCGGACCCGGATGCGGGTCTCGGCGGTGTTGCGGACGATTTCAGCGCTTCGCTTGGTCATGGGGTGGTCGGGTGTGCGCCGTCGGATCCGGGCCTGGACCCCTCAGGCGGAGACCCCCCCGGGCGCTGCACGAGGATCTCGTCCAGCGCCGCGAGCAGGGTCGCGTTTTCCTGCGGGGCGCCGACGGTGATGCGCAGGCAGTCGTGCAGGGAAGCATGCATTCTACCGACGTCCTTGACGAGGACGCGCCGATCCCGCAGCGCCTGCCAGACGGCCGGGGCCTGCGGCACGCGGAGCAGCAGGAAATTGGCGTCGGACGCGAACACCTCCACCCCGGGCAGGCGCGCCAGCCGGTCGGCGAGCACCGCGCGCTCGGCGCGGATCGTGGCGGCCTGGGCGTCGAACACCGCGTGATGCTCGAGCGCGAACAGCGCGGCGGCCTCGGTCAGCACGTTCACGTTGTAGGGCGGCCGCACCTTGTCGAGCTGTCCGATCCAGTCCGGCGCCCCGGCCATGAAGCCCAGGCGCAGGCCCGCCAGGCCCAGCTTCGACACGGTGCGCATCACCAGCAGGTCGGGATGACGCTCCAGCGCCGGCATCCAGGTGCGCGGCGCGAACGGCTGGTAGGCCTCGTCGATCACGACCAGTCCGGGGGCGGCGGCGAGGATGTCGCGGATCACCCCGTCGTCGAAGCAGGCACCGGTGGGGTTGTTGGGGTAGGACAGGTAGACGAGCGCAGGGGCCTCGCGTTCGATCGCGGCGAGCATCGCCGCGCGGTCCAGGCCGAACCCGGGGGCGAGCGGCACGCCGACGAAGCGGCTGCCCGCCAGCTGCGCCGACACCTGGTACATCACGAACGACGGCCAGGCCGAGAGCACGACCGCGCCCGGCCGCGCCGTGGCCACCGACAGCAGGGAGATCAGCTCGTCGGATCCGTTGCCCAGGATCAGCCCGCAGGCCGCAGGCACGCCGAACCGGTCGCGGATCGCCGCCTTCAGCGCCGCGTAGTCGGGCACCGGATAGCGGTTGAGGGGCACGGCGGCCAGGCGCCGGGCGAACGCATCGCGCAGCGCATCGGGCAGCGGATACGGGTTCTCCATCGCGTCGAGCTTCACGAACCCGTCGGCCGCGGGCACGTGATAGGCCGACATGGCCAGCACGTCGGCGCGCAGCACCCGCGCGACCCGCGCGTTGGGTGCCGATGCGTTCGGTGCCGATGCAGCGGCTGCCGATGCGCCTGGCGCCGATGCTTCCGGCGCCGACACCCTCGCGGCCGAACCCTGCGGGCCGGCGGGGCCGGCGGCGCTCACGGATCCAGCCGGAACTCGGCGCTGCGGGCGTGCGCCTGCAAGCCTTCGCCATGCGCCAGCGTCGAGGCCACGCGCCCCAGCACCTGCGCCCCGGCGCGCGACACCTCGATCATGCTGCTGCGCTTCTGGAAGTCGTAGACGCCCAGCGGCGACGAGAAGCGCGCCGTGCGCATCGTCGGCAGCACGTGGTTGGGGCCGGCGCAGTAGTCGCCCAGCGACTCCGACGCGTAGGGCCCGAGGAACAGCGCCCCGGCGTGACGGATCCGGTCGGCCCACTCCTGCGGGTCGCGCGCCGAGATCTCGACGTGCTCGGCGGCGATCTCGTTGGCGATGTCGCAGGCGTGCGCCATGTCGCGCACCCGGATCAGCGCACCCCGGTCGGACAGCGAGCGCGCGATCACCGCCTGCCGGGGCATCTGCGGCAGCAGCCGGGCGATCGACGCGTGCACCCGGTCGATGAACGCGGCGTCGGGACACAGCAGGATGGCCTGGGCCATCTCGTCGTGCTCGGCCTGCGAGAAGAGGTCCATCGCGATCCAGTCCGGGTCGGTGCTGCCGTCGCACAGGATCAGGATCTCGCTGGGACCGGCGATCATGTCGATGCCGACGACACCGAACACCCGCCGCTTGGCCTCGGCCACGTAGGCGTTGCCCGGTCCGACGACCTTGTCGACACGCGGCACGGTGGCGGTGCCGTAGGCGAGCGCTCCGACCGCCTGCGCGCCGCCGATCGTGAACACCCGGTCGACCCCGGCGATGGCGGCGGCCGCCAGCACCATCGGGTTGCGCACGTCGTCCGGCGTGGGCACGACCATGATCAGCTCGGGCACGCCGGCGACCTTGGCCGGAATCGCGTTCATCAGCACCGACGACGGATACGCCGCCTTGCCGCCCGGCACGTACAGGCCCACCCGGTCGAGCGGGGTGATCTTCTGCCCCAGGCGGTTGCCGTCGGCGTCGACGAAGGACCACGACGACGCCTTCTGGTGCTGGTGATAGTCGCGCACGCGCTGCGCCGCGGCCTCCAGCGCGGTGCGCTGTCCGTCGGGCAGCCCGTCGACCGCCGCGCGCAGCGCCGACGCGGGCAGCTCCAGCTCGGCGGCCGCGGCGACGCGGCGGCGGTCGAACCGGTTCGTGTACTCGATCACCGCGTCGTCGCCACGGCGGCGCACGTCGGCCAGGATGTCGGCCACGACCTTCTCGATCGACGCATCCTGCGCCGGCTCGTAGGCGATCAGGGCCGACAGCCGCGCCGGAAAATCGGCCGCGGTGGCGTCCAGCGTGTGGATCAGGGGACGTTGCGTCATGCGCTCACTCCGTGGGCACCACCGCCTCGAGCCGGGACAGCAGCGGCTGCAGGCGCGCCGACTTGGTCTTCAGCGACGCCTGGTTGACGATCAGCCGCGACGAGATCGGCATGATCTGCTCGACCTCGACCAGGTTGTTGGCCTTCAGCGTGCTGCCGGTGCTGACCAGGTCCACGATGGCGTCGGCCAGCCCCACCAGCGGCGCCAACTCCATCGAGCCGTACAGCTTGATCAGGTCGACGTGCACGCCCTTGGACGCGAAGTGGCGGCGCGCGGCCTCGACGTACTTGGTGGCCACGCGCAGACGCGCACCGCGACGCACCGCCTGCGCATAGTCGAAGCCGCGCGGCGCGGCCACGCACATGCGGCAGATGCCGATGCGCAGGTCGATCGGCTGGTACAGGCCGTCGCCGCCATGTTCGAGCAGCACGTCCTTGCCGGCCACGCCGATGTCGGCCGCGCCGTACTGCACGTAGGTGGGGACGTCGCTGGCGCGCACGATCACCAGGCGCAGCCGCGGGTCGCCGGTGGGCAGGATCAGCTTGCGCGACTCGAGGACGGCCGGGTCGACCTCGATGCCGGCCTTCGACAGCAGCGGCACGGTGTCGTCGAAGATGCGGCCCTTGGACAGGGCCAGCGTGATCGTGTCGTGGGAGGCGGTGTTCATCAGGATTCCGATGCGGTCGCGGCCGGCGTGCCGCCGACCCGTTCGATGCGCGCACCGACCGAGGCCAGCTTGCGCTCCATGCGCTCGTAGCCGCGGTCGAGGTGGTAGATGCGGTCGACGAGCGTCTCGCCCTCGGCGACCAGGCCAGCGATCACCAGCCCGGCCGACGCCCGCAGGTCGGTGGCCATGACGGCCGCGCCCGACAGGCGCTCGACGCCGCGCACCACCGCGGTGTTGCCTTCGGCCGTGATGTCGGCGCCCAGGCGCTGCATCTCGAGCACGTGCATGAAGCGGTTCTCGAAGATGGTCTCGGTGATGACGCCGGTGCCCTCGGCCACCGCGTTCATCGCCATGATCTGCGCCTGCATGTCGGTGGCGAAGCCGGGATACGGCGCCGTGCGCATGTTCACCGCCTTGGGACGACGGAACATCGACAGGCGGATGAAGTCTGCGCCGGTCTCGATCTGGGCACCCGCTTCGCGCAGCTTGTCGAGGGTGGCGTCCATCGAGTCGGGCATCACGCGCGTGAGCGTGAGCTCGCCGCCGGTGGCCGCGACCGCGCACAGGAAGGTGCCGGCCTCGATGCGGTCCGGCATCACCGCGTACTCGGCGCCGTGCAGCTGCGCCACGCCGTGCACGACGATGCGGTCGGTGCCCGCGCCGTCGATGCGCGCGCCCATCGCGACCAGCGCGCGGGCGAGGTCGACCACCTCGGGCTCGCGCGCCGCGTTCTCGATCACGGTCTCGCCGTCGGCCAGCACGGCGGCCATCATCAGGTTCTCGGTGCCGGTCACGGTGACCATGTCGGTCACGATGCGCGTGCCCTTCAGGCGCGGCGCCTTGGCGACCACGTAGCCGTGCTCGATGCTGATCGACGCGCCCATCGCCTGCAGGCCCTTGATGTGCTGGTCGACCGGGCGCTGGCCGATCGCGCAGCCGCCGGGCAGCGACACACGCGCCTCGCCGAAGCGCGCGACCAGCGGGCCGAGCACGAGGATCGACGCACGCATCGTCTTGACGAGGTCGTACGGCGCCTCGACCGAGGTGACGCCCGACGCCTGCAGCGTGACCCCGCCTTCGGTGCGGCGGATGCCCACGCCCAGCGTGCCGAGCAGCCGCAGCGCCGTCTCGACGTCGTGCAGATCGGGCACGTTCGACAGCGCCAGCGCATCGGCGCTGAGCAGGCTGGCGCAGAGGATCGGCAGCGCGGCGTTCTTCGCGCCCGACACCGCGATCTCGCCGCGCAGCGGGCGTCCGCCCTCGATCTTGAGCTTGCCCACCTCAGCCTCCGAACTCGGAGGGCGTGAGGGTCTTCATCGACAGCGCATGGATCTCCGCGCGCATGCGGTCGCCGAGCGCCGCGTACACGAGCTGGTGCCGCTGCACCAGGCGCTTGCCCTCGAACAGCGGCGACACGATCAGCGCCTCGAAGTGCTGGCCGTCGCCCGACACTTCGAGTCGATCGCAGGCGAGGCCTTCGGCGATGTAGCGTTTGACGTCTTCAGGTGTGACCATGGGGTGCTCTGGAACAAGGAGAGGGACGCGCGGGGACGGCGCACCGGCCCCGGAGAACCGGCCGCCGGCGACGGGACCGAAGCTTCAGTGTCGCAGCTTGTAGCCGCGCCGCAGCAGCGACAGGGCGAGCGCGGCCGCGACCGCCAGTGTCGCGGTCACGATCGCGAGGCTGGTCGTCGGGGGCACGTCGGACACCCCGAAGAAGCCATACCGGAAGCCGTCGACCATGTAGAAGAACGGATTGAGATGGGACACCGTCTGCCAGAACGGCGGCAGCGAATGCACCGAATAAAACACGCCGGCAAGGAAGGTGGCCGGCATGATGAGGAAGTTCTGGAAGGCCGCGATCTGATCGAACTTCTCGGCCCAGATGCCTCCGATCAGGCCCATTGTACCGAGAATCGCACTGCCCAGGATCGCGAAGACCACGATCCAGAGCGGGCTGGCGAAGGACAGCCTGGCGAACCAGACGGTCACGACGAACACCCCCGCCCCCACCGCCAGGCCGCGCACCACGGCCGCCAGCACGTAGGCGCCGAACACCTCCCAGTGCGACAGGGGCGGCAGCAGCACGAACACGATGTTGCCGGTGACCTTGCTCTGGATCAGCGACGACGACGCGTTGGCGAACGCGTTCTGCAGCACCGCCATCATCACCAGCCCGGGCACCAGGAACGACACGTAGCTGATCTTCTCGAAGACCATCACGCGCCCCTCGAGCGCGTGGGAGAAGATCAGCAGGTACAGCAGCGACGTGAGCACCGGCGCGGCGACGGTCTGGACGCTCACCTTCGCGAAGCGCAGCAGCTCCTTCTGGAACAGCGTGAGAAAGCCCTGCATCACCGGTTCTCCTGCATGATGCGCACGAACACGTCTTCGAGATCGGTGTGCTGCAGCTCCATCTCGTCGATCACGCAGCCCGCGGTGCGCAGCGCCGCCAGCACGGGCTCGACCTGCTCGTAGGCGTCGATGCGCAGCACGAAGCGCTCGCCGGGGCCCGGACGCGCGGACGCGGCGGCGGACTCGACCAGCAGGGGCATCAGGCCCTCGGGCAGCACACCCTCCGACAGACGCAGCACCAGCCGGCCGCCCGAGAACCGGCGGATCAGCGCGCTGGTGCGGTCGAGGGCCACCACCTGCCCCTGCTTGAGCATGGCGATGCGCCCGCACAGCTCCTGCGCTTCCTCGAGATAGTGGGTGGTCAGCACGATCGTGTGCCCGTCACGGTTCAGGCGGCGGATGAACTGCCACAGCGTCTGCCGCAGCTCGACGTCGACGCCGGCGGTGGGCTCGTCGAGCACGATCACCGGCGGCCGGTGCACCAGCGCCTGCGCCACCAGCACCCGCCGCTTCATGCCGCCCGACAGCGCCCGCATGTTGGCGTCGGCCTTGCCGGTGAGGTCGAGGTTGGCCAGGATCTCGTCGATCCAGGCGTCGTTGCGCCGGATGCCGTAGTACCCGGACGTGATGCGCAGCGTCTCGCGCACCGTGAAGAAGGGGTCGAAGACGAGTTCCTGCGGCACGACGCCCAACGCACGGCGCGCGGCGCGATAGTCGTCGACGACGTCGTGCCCCATCACCGCGATGCGGCCCGAGGTGGGGCGGGTGAGGCCGGCGATGGACGTGATCAGCGTGGTCTTGCCGGCGCCGTTGGGACCCAGCAGACCGAAGAATTCGCCCTGCTCGACCTGCAGGGACACGCCGCGCAGCGCCTGGAAGCGGCCGTAGTGCTTGACGACGGAATCGATGTCGATGGCGATGGACATGGTCAGGGAGCGGCTCGCGACGGCGCCGGCGGGCGGCACCCGGCGGGTCAGGCGTCGCTCCGGCTCCCGAACAGGACCTGGTCCACGCCGTACAGGCGTGCCAGCTTGACGACGTTGGGGGAGGCGCCCGAAACCGCACAGCCGGCGGTTCCGGCGCGCCGCTTGAGCTCGAGCAGCACGGCGATGAGCGAGGAGTCGAACGCGCTGCAGGCGGCCAGGTCGAACCGCGCCGCCCCCGTGCCCGCGGCGCCCGACAGGGTGTCGAGCACCTGCGTCGCGTTCGCGAACACGACGCGCTCGGGCACACGGATGGGGTCGGCCATCGCTCAGGACTTCTTCGGCGCTTCGAACGAGCGGTTCTTGTCGACCAGCGACTTGATCAGGCCGTCGATGCCGCGCGCCCCGACCTCCTGCGCGAACTGCCCGCGATACGTCTCCACCAGCCACACGCCCAGCACGTTGACGTCGTAGATCTTCCAGCCGTCGGACGCCTTCTCCATGCGGTAGTCGAGCTGGATCGGCTCGCCGCGCGGCTGTGCGACCTCGCTGCGCACGATCACCTCGGTGTCGGCGGCGTCGGCGCGCAGCGGCTTCATGCGGATCGACTGGTCCTTGACCGAGCTCAGCGCACCCGAATAGGTGCGCAGCAGCAGCACGCGGAACTCGTTCATCAGCTGCTTCTGCTGTTCGGGGCTGGCCGAACGCCAGTTGCGCCCGACCGACAGCGCCGTCATGCGCTGGAAGTTGACGTGCGGCATCACGGTCGCGTCGACCAGGTCGGACAGCTTCTTGAAGTCGCCCGCCTGCAGGTCCTTGTCGCTGCGGATGCGATCGAGCACCTCGGTCGACAGGCGGCGGATCAGCGCGTCGGGAGACTCCTGCGCGATCGCGGGCGCGGCCACCGACACCAGCAGCGCCACCGAAGCCATCAGCTTGAGAAAGGGTCGTTTCATGCCGTCATCCTATCGTTGCGGTCCACCGGAAACGCGCGATGCACGTCGCCGGTCGACGGCCGATCATTTCGATTCCGTCTCGGCGGGCTCGGGCGGCGGGTCACCGTCCCAGACCTGGTTGCGCCGACGCTGCAGGTACCCGTCGCGCACGAAGCTGTACTTGTCGAGTGCCGCGCCTTCGACCACCCGCCCGGCGGTCAGCAGCGACGCACGCTGGTCGATCGCGCGGGTCAGGCGCAGGTTGTTGCTGAACCCTTCGGTCTCGACCTGGCGCACCGGGTCGGCGGCCATGTCGAGCGCGAAGCCCAGGCCGTCGCGTACGCTGGACGGGCCGAAGATGGGCAGCACCAGGTAGGGTCCGCTGGCGAGCCCCCAGCGCCCGAGCGTCTGGCCGAAGTCTTCGCGATGGCGCTCGAGCCCCATCTCGGTGGCGACATCGGCGATGCCCCCGAACCCGAAGGTGGTGTTGATCACGAAGCGCGACAGGTCGCCGAGCGCCGCCATCGGTTTGCCCTGGAGCAGCTGATTGGCGGCGGTCCAGAGTTCGCCGACGTTGGCGAAGACGTTGCCGATCACGCCGCGGAAGTATTCGGGCACCACGGTGGTGTACGCCTGCGCGACCGGCTTGACGACGTATTCGTCGGCCGTCTCGTTGAACGCGAACACCGCGCGGTTCATGGGCTCGAAGGGGTCGGCCGCGGAGCGGGGACCGGTGCCGGTGCTGGCGCAGCCCGAGAGCGCCAGCGTGCCGGCGAGCACCAGGGCGGACAGTGCGGCGGAGCGCCGCCGGATCGATCCGATCATTTCGCGCCTCCTTCGGCCGCCTTTCCGTAGAGAAACTGCCCGATCAGGTTCTCGAGCACCACGGCCGACTGGGTCATGCTGATGCGGCCGCCCGCGGCCAGCATGGCCGTGTCGCCGCCCGGTTCCAGACCGATGTACTGCTCGCCCAGCAGGCCCGAGGTCATGATCTTGGCCGAGGAGTCCTTGGGGAACTGGTAGCGGCGATCGAGCGCCATCGTGACCTCGGCCTGGTAGGTCTTGTCGTCGAAGCGGATGGCCGTGACCCGGCCGACGACGACGCCCGCGCTGCGCACCGCCGCGCGCGGCTTCAGCCCGCCGATGTTGTCGAACAGCGCCCGGGTCTCGTAGGTGTCGGACAAGGCGATGCTGCCGCTCATGTTGCCGGCGCGCACGGCCAGGAACACCAGCGCGGCGAACCCCAGCAGCACGAACAGGCCCACCAGCAGGTCGACCGATTTCCGGTTCATCTGCACTACTCCTCAGTTGGTGCTGAACATCAGCGCCGTCAGGATGAAATCGAGGCCCAGCACGGCCAGGGACGCCACCACCACGGTCGTGGTCGTGGCGCGCGCGACGCCTTCGGGCGTGGGCTCGGCCTCGTAGCCGACGAACAGTGCGACGAACGCCACCGTGAAGCCGAACACGATGCTCTTGATGACCCCGTTGCCGACGTCGTCGAGCCAGTCGACGCCGCCTTGCATCTGCGACCAGAACGCCCCCGCGTCGACACCGATCATCTCGACCCCGACCAGGTAGCCGCCCAGCACGCCCATGGCCGAGAACAGCGCCGCCAGCAGCGGCATGCAGATCAGCGCGGCCATGAAGCGTGGCGCCAGCACGCGCGCGACCGGGTCGACGGCCATCATCTCCATGGCGTCGATCTGCTCGCCCGCGCGCATCAGGCCCACCTCCGCCGTCAGCGACGTGCCCGCCCGGCCGGCGAACAGCAGCGCCGTCACCACCGGCCCCAGTTCCCGCACCAGCGACAGCGTGACCAGCAGGCCCAACGCCTCCTCGGATCCGTAGCGGCGCAGCGTGTAGTAGCCCTGCAGCCCGAGCACGAACCCGATCAGCAGCCCCGACACGAGGATGATCGACAGCGAGTAGTTGCCGATGAAGTGGATCTGGTCGACGACCAGGCGGGGACGGCGGAACGACAGGCCGCCCAGCCCGCACAGGCGCAGGAAGAAGCGCGTGCCGTAGCCGATGTCAGCCAGCCGGCCCGACACCCAGCGCACCGGCGCCCCCAGCGGCCCGTTCACGACGGCAGCCCCAGGTCCTGCGCCAGCGGCCGCGCCTGGTAGTGGAACGCCACCGGCCCATCGATGTCGCCGTCGAGGAACTGGCGCACGTTGGGGTCGGACGACGCGCGCATCTCGTCGGGCGTGCCGTGGGCGGCGATGCGCCCGGCCGCGAGCAGGTACACGTAGTCGGCGATCGCGAACGCGTCCTTGATGTCGTGCGACACGAGGATGGACGCCAGGTTCAGCGCATCGGTCAGGTTGCGGATGAGGGCGGCCACCGTCGCCAGGGAGATCGGGTCGAGGCCCGCAAAGGGCTCGTCGTACATGATCAGCGGCGGGTCGAGCGCGATCGCACGCGCCAGCGCCACCCGCCGCGCCATGCCGCCCGACAGCTGGGAGATGCGGAACTGCGCGGCGCCGCGCAGCCCGACGGCATTCAGCTTGAGCAGCACCAGGTCGCGGATCAGCGCATCGGGCAGCGTCGTGTGCTCGCGCAGAGGGAACGCCACGTTCTCGAACACGGTGAGGTCGGTGAACAGCGCGCCGAACTGGTAGAGCATGCCCATGCGCCGACGCAGCGCGTACAGGCCGTCGCGATCGAGGGCGTGGACGTTCTGACCCTCGAAGGTGACGGTGCCGGACTGCGGGCGCAGCTGCCCGCCGATCAGCCGCAGGATGGTCGTCTTGCCCGAGCCCGAGCCGCCGATCAGCGCCACCACGCGGCCGCGCGGAAAGCGCAGCGACACCCCGTCGAGGATGACGCGCTCACGGTAGCCGAATCGCACCTGATCGAGAACGAGGAGTTCGGGGTTCACGGACATGCAGGGCCGGCCTGCGCTCAGGGGAAAACCCGTGATTCTAAACCGCGCGGTCGATTCGCACCGGACGGGGTCCGGCGAGGGGCCGCTCGCCGGGCTCGGCCGCCGGCCCGGCGAGCGGCTCGGCCCGGTGCGCTCAGGCGCGCAGCAGACGGTCCTCGCCGGCGCTGATCTGTTCGAGGGTTCCGGCGAGCACGACCGTGTCGCCGGCCTGCAGCGTCATGTCGGGCGGCGGGTCGACGATCCGCTGGCTCGCGCGCACCACGGTGCTGACGCGCGCGCCCCCCAGCGGCAGCGAACCGACGGGACACGCCACCAGTGCGCTGCCCTGGGCAATGCCCACGGCACGCAAGTGGACTTGGGCGGATTCGATCGCATCGTCGCCGGCGTCGTCGGCACCGCGGAAGAACCCCCGCAGCAGCGAATAGCGCCCCTCGCGCACCGTGCGCACGCGGCGCAGCACCCTGGCCATCGGCACCCCCGCCAGGGCGAGCGCGTGCGAGGCGAGCATCAGGCTGCCCTCGACGATCTCGGGCACGATCTCGGTCGCGCCCGCGGCGCGCAGCCGTTCGATGTCGGTCTCGTGCGCGGTGCGCACCAGGATCGGCAGCTGCGGCGCCAGCTCCCGGGCGGTGCGGATCACCCGCAGGGCGGCCGCCGTGTCGTCGAAGGTGACGGCCAGTGCGCGCGCGCGGTGCACGCCCACCGCCACCAGCGTCTCGCGCCGCGCGGAGTCGCCGTACACCACCGACTCTCCGGTGGCGGCCGCCTCGCGCACGCGATCGGGGTCGAGGTCGAGCGCCATCAAGCCCACCTTCTCGGCTTCGAGCACGTGCGCCAGCGCCTGGCCGCAGCGCCCGTAGCCGCAGACGATCACGTGGCGGTCGCGCGCGAGGCTGCGGCTGGCGATGGTCTGCAGCTGCAGCGAACGCAGCATCCATTCCTCGCCCGACAGCCGGATCGCGATCCGGTTGGCCTGCTCGATGAGCAGCGGGCTGACCAGCATCGAGATCAGCATGGCCGCCAGCACCGGCTGCAGCGCGGCCGCGGGAATCAGGCCGACGCCCCCGGCCAGCGCCAGCAGCACGAATCCGAACTCGCCGGCCTGCGCGAGCCACACGCCGGTGCGGATGGCGACGCCCGCGCTGGCGCCGAAGGCGCGCACCAGCCCCACCACCAGCCCGAACTTCAGCAGGATGGGCACGATCGCGAGCAGCAGCACCTGCGGCGCGAATTCGGCGACCACGCGCAGGTCGAGCTGTGCGCCGATCGACACGAAGAACAGCCCGAGCAGCACGTCGCGGAACGGCTTGATGTCCTCTTCCACCTGGAAGCGGAACGCCGTCTCGGAGATCAGCATGCCGGCCACGAACGCGCCCAGTTCCATCGACAGCCCGGCCATCTTGGTCAGCCAGGCGAACAGCAGGGTCGCCAGCAGCACGTTGAGGGTGAACAGCTCGTGCGAACGCTGGCGGGCGACGATGTTGAACCAGCGCTTCATCAGCCAGGGACCGAACCGGATCAGCAGCACCAGCACCACCACCGCCTTGAGCGCGGCCAGACCGACCGCCCCGATCCAGGCGTCGCCGCCGGCGGCCAGCGCGGGGATCAGGATCAGCAGCGGGATCACCGCGATGTCCTGGAACAGCAGCACGCTGAACACGCGCCGGCCATGCTCGGAGTCGAGCTCGCGCTTCTCGGCCAGCAGCTTCGTGACCATGGCGGTGGACGACATCGCGACCGCGCCCCCCAGCACCAGGGCCGCCCGCCAGTCGATGGCGCCGCCGAGCAGCCACAGCACGCCGGCCGCCGGCAGCACCACGAACACCGCCACGACCAGCACCATCGTCACGGCGACCTGCGCGGCGCCGAGCCCGAAGACCAGCGCCCGCATCGCGGTCAGCTTGCCGAGATTGAACTCCAGCCCGAGCGTGAACATCAGGAACACGACGCCGAGCTCGCCGGCATGGCGCACGGCCTCGGGCTCGCCGGCCATGTTGGTGGCGTGCGGCCCGAGCAGCGCCCCGACGGCGAGGTACGCAACCAGCGGCGGCAGGTTGAGCGCCCGCAGCGCGACGACCGCGATCACGGAAGCGGCCAGCAGCACCAGGGCGATTTCGAGGGACGAAAGCATCGGCCGCCTACAGTCGATATACTCGGTCGGATGGTTGCTGTGATTCTATCCACCCCCTCCCAGGAGCAGCGGCTGATCGAGCGGGCGGTCGAAGTGCTGGGCATCGAGGCCGCCGCCGTGACCAGCCTGGCGCCGCGCATCGGCGCCGCGTTCGTGCAGGCCTGCCGCCTCATGCTCGAATGCCGCGGCCGCGTGGTCGTCAGCGGCATCGGCAAGTCCGGGCACGTGGCGCGCAAGATCGCGTCCACGCTGGCCTCCACCGGCACGCCGTCGTTCTTCATGCACCCGGCGGAGGCGAGCCACGGCGACCTCGGCATGGTGACCGGCGACGACGTGTTCCTCGCGCTGTCCAATTCGGGCACCACCGCCGAGCTTCTGGCCATCCTGCCCCAGGTGCGCCGCCGCGGCGCGCGCCTGATCGCGATCACCGGCAACCCCGCATCGACGCTGGCGACACTGGCCGACGTGCACCTCGACGCAACCGTCGAGCGCGAGGCGTGCCCGCTGAATCTGGCGCCCACCGCCAGCACCACGGCCACGCTTGCGCTGGGCGACGCGCTCGCGGTGGCCCTGCTCGATGCGCGCGGGTTCGGCGCCGAGGACTTCGCCAGCTCCCACCCGGGCGGGGCGCTCGGCCGCCGCCTGCTGACGCGGGTCACCGACGTGATGCGCACCGGCGAGGCCGTGCCATCGGTGGGCGAGACGGCGCCGCTGAGCACGGCCATCCTGGAGATCACGCGCAAGCGCATGGGCATGACCGCGGTGCTGGGCGCCGGCGGCCAGGTGCGCGGCATCTTCACCGACGGCGACCTGCGGCGCCTGCTCGAGCGCGACGGCGACATCCGCGCGTTCCGCGTCGAACAGGTGATGACCCGCACGCCCGCCACGATCGGCGCCGAGGCGCTCGCGGTCGAGGCGGTGCGCCTGATGGAGGACCGGCGCATCAGCCAGCTGCTGGTCGTCGACGGCGGCCGGCTGGTGGGCGCGCTCCACATCCACGACCTGCTCGCGGCGAAGGTGGTGTGATGGCGACCGACGACGCCGTGCGGCGCGCCGCGCGCATCCGGCTGCTCGCGCTGGACGTCGACGGCACGCTCACCGACGGCACGCTGTTCATCGGTGCGCTGGGCGAGACGATGAAGGGCTTCAGCGTGCGCGACGGGTTCGGGCTCACGCTGCTGAAGGAGGCGGGCATCACCCGCGCCATCGTGACCGGCCGCAGCTCGGCGATCGTCGAGCGGCGCGCCGCCGAGCTCGGCATCGGCATCGTGCTGCAGGGGGTGCGCGACAAGGCGCAGGCCCTGACCAGTCTGGCGCGCGACGCCGGCCTGACGCTGGCCGAAGTGGCCTACATGGGCGACGACTGGCCCGACCTGCCGGCGCTGCGCATCGCCGGGCTGGCCGCCGCGCCGGCCGACGCCACCGCGCCGGTGCGTGCGTGCGCGCACTGGGTGTCGGGCTGCCGCGCCGGGCACGGCGCCGTGCGCGAACTCGCCGAATGGCTGCTCGCGGCCCGCGGCGAACTCGACGCGCACCTGGCGCGCCACCAGGGCGACTGAGCGCGCGCCGCACCATGCAGACACGGTTCTGGGACCGCTCGGCGGCGGCACTGTCGGTCGCCCTGCTCGCCGGCCTTGCCGCGTTCAGCTACTACCTCGCCGAGCTGTCCGACCGGTTCGAGCGTCCCGCGATCGACCCGCGGGTGGCGCACGAGCCCGACTACTTCGTCGAGGGCTTCGCGGTCACCCGCATGAACGCGCGCGGCGACCCGGTGTTCCGCCTGTCGGCCGAGCGCCTGGTGCACTTCCCCGACGACGATTCCAGCGAGATGGTCAACCCCCGCCTCGTCAGCCTGGACCCGGCGCGCCCGCTGGTCACGCTGTCGGCGCAGCGTGGCCGTACCGACACCGGGGCCGAAGCCACCCACCTGTACGACGACGTCCGCCTGGTACGCGCCGGCGTGCGCGGCGAACCGCCGCTCCAGGTCGACACCGAATACGTGCTGCTCCTGACCCGGGAGAACATCGCGCGCAGCGACCGCGAGGTGCGGATCACGCGCGGCGCATCGTCCTTGACTGGCGTCGGAATGGAATTTGATAATGCGGCCCGGGTTCTGACCGTCCAGTCCCGGGTGCGCGGTGTCTGGACCACGCCCGAACAACGCTGAAGAAGCCCCCTCGAATGCCCCTCCGACGCCGCGCACTGTCCGGTTCCTTCGCCCTCGCCCTCCTGATCGCACTCGGTGCAACGGCGCCGGCCGCGCGCGCCGAACGCGCCGACCGGAACAAGCCGATCAACGTCGAGGCGGACGCGATGCAGTACGACGATCTGAAGCAGATCAACGTCTTCACCGGCAACGTCACGCTCACCAAAGGCACGATCGTCATCCGCGCCGACCGGCTGGTGATCCGGCAGGATCCGGAGGGCTACCAGTACGGCACCGCCTACGGCAACCCGGCCACCTTCCGCCAGAAGCGCGAAGGCGTCGACCAGTTCGTGCACGGGGTCGGCCAGCAGCTCGACTACGACGGCAAGACCGAGACGGTGCGGTTCCAGCAGCGCGCCAGCCTGAAGCGCCTGGAGCGCGAGCGCGTCACCGACGAGATCCACGGCAACACCATCGTCTACGACGCACGCACCGAGTTCTTCACGGTCGAAGGCGGCGGCGCGCGCACCGCCACGCCCGAGAACCCCGGCGGGCGCGTGCGCGTGGTCATCCAGCCCAAGAACACCGAACCGGCGGAGCCCGCCGCCGTTCCGCTGCGCCCGGCCGAGCAGCTGCAGTCGCCGCGCCGCTGACCATGTCCGCGCGCGGTTCCTCGACAGCGGGCGTGCCCCCCGCGCCGCCCGACGGCCTGCTGCCGGCAGGCGGCTCGCGCCTGTCGGTGCGTCACCTGATGAAGGCCTACCATGGCCGCCAGGTCGTGCAGGACGTGTCGCTCGAGCTGAGCAGCGGCGAGGTCGTCGGGCTGCTGGGCCCCAACGGGGCGGGCAAGACCACCTGCTTCTACATGATCGTGGGGCTGATCCCCTCCGACGACGGCGAGATCCGCCTCGACGACAAGGTGATCAGCCGGCTGCCGATCCATCGCCGGGCGCGGCTCGGCCTGTCGTACCTGCCGCAGGAGGCCTCGGTCTTCCGCAAGCTGACGGTCGAGGAGAACATCGTCGCCGTGCTCGAGCTGCAGACCGGGCCGGACGGCGCACCCCTGCCGCGCGCCGAGGTCGACCGGCGACTCGAGGCGCTGCTGTCCGAGCTCCAGATCGAAGCCATCCGCTCGAATCCGGCCCTGTCGCTGTCGGGCGGCGAGCGCCGCAGGGTGGAGATCGCGCGGGCACTGGCCAATTCGCCGCGGTTCATCCTGCTCGATGAACCGTTCGCCGGCGTGGACCCCATCGCGGTGATCGAAATCCAGAGAATCGTGAAGTTCCTGAAGCAGCGCGGCATCGGCGTGTTGATCACCGACCACAACGTCAGGGAAACGCTTGGCATCTGTGACCGGGCGTATATCATCAACGCTGGTACTGTTCTTGCTTACGGCCGCCCCGACGAAATCGTCGACAACGAAAGCGTGCGTCGGGTCTATCTCGGCGAACACTTCCGGATGTAGCGCCCTGCCCTGACCCGGGGGCCGGACGCCCCGACGACGCCGGGACCGCCTTCGAGGTCTTCGTCCCCCCGTGAAACCGTCCCTCCAGCTCAAGATCTCGCAGCATCTGGCGCTGACGCCGCAGCTGCAGCAGTCCATCCGTCTTCTGCAGCTGTCGACGCTGGAACTGAACCAGGAGCTGGAGCAGATCCTGTCCGACAACCCGCTGCTCGAGCGCACCGACGATCCGCTGGCCGGCGCCCTGCGCATCTCGGCCAGCGGCACGCTGGAGTCCCCCCAGTCGGCTTCGGCGCCCGAGGCACGCGGCCCGGACGGTGCGGTCGACACCACCAGCGAACGCAGCGAACACGCCGATCGCGGCGACGACGGCGGCGACACCGGTGGGGGCGGCGAAGGCGACGACCGCTTCGGCGAGTGGTCGCCCGATGGCGGCGGACGCGGGGCGGGCTCCGGCGAGGACGAGGACGAACGCACGATGCTGCAGGTCGCCTCCACCGGCCGCACGCTGCGCGACCACCTGTCGGGCCAGCTGGCGGCCACGCGCTGCGAACCCCGCGACCGTGCGCTGGTCGAACTGCTGATCGACAACCTGAACGACGACGGCTACATGGACGCCAGCCTCGAGGAGATCGCCGCGATGCTCCCCGAGGAGCTCGAGCTCGAACCCGAGGACCTTGCCACCGCGCTGAAGCTGCTGCAGAGCTTCGACCCGCCCGGCATCGCCGCGCGGGACCTGTCCGAGAGCCTGCAGCTGCAGCTGAACGCACTGGCGCAGGGCGCGGAGCCGCCCCCCGCCGCAACGCTGGCCCTGGCCCGCGCGATCGTGCGCGAGCACCTGGCGCTGCTCGCCGCGAAGGACTTCGCCCGCCTGAAGCGCCACCTGCGCTGCGACGACGACCAGCTGCGCGCCGCCCAGGCCCTCATCCGCCGGCTGAACCCGCGTCCCGGGGCGGCCTTCTCCGTCGACGAGCCCAACTACGTGGTCCCCGACGTCGTGGTGCGCCGCACCCGGTCGGGCTGGCAGGCGATGCTGAACCCGGACGTGCTGCCCAAGCTCAAGATCAACGACGTCTACGCGCAGATCCTGCGCCGCAACCGCGGCGCGGCCGGGGGCAACCTGTCGGCGCAGCTGCAGGAGGCGCGCTGGCTGATCAAGAACGTGCAGCAGCGGTTCGACACGATCCTGCGCGTGTCGCAGGCCATCGTCGACCGGCAGCGCGCGTTCTTCTCGCATGGTGCGGTGGCGATGCGGCCGCTCGTGCTGCGCGAGATCGCCGAGGAGCTCGGCCTGCACGAATCCACGGTTTCGCGGGTCACCACGCAGAAGTACATGCTCACCCCGTTCGGCACGCTCGAGCTCAAGTACTTCTTCGGCAGCCACGTGGCCACCGAAGCGGGCGGCGCGGCCTCCAGCACCGCGATCCGCGCGCTGATCCGGCAGCTCGTCGAGCAGGAGGATCCGCACCAGCCGCTGTCCGACAGCCGCATCGCCGAGCTGCTCGGCGAGCAGGGATTCGTAGTCGCCCGACGGACGGTCGCCAAGTACCGAGAAGCATCCCAGATCCCCCCGGTGGCACAGCGCAAGGCCCTCTGAAAAAGGGGTACTCTAGGTGTCCGACCCACCCAAGGAGGCAGCATGAACCTCTCGATCAGCGGACACCATCTCGACGTCACTCCTTCCCTGCGCGAGTACGTGACCCAGAAACTGGATCGGATCCGAAGGCACTTCGACAAGGTCATCGACGTCAAGGTCTTCCTCTCGGTCGACAAGCTCGTCCAGAAGGCCGAGGTCAACATCCATGTCCCCGGCAAGGAGATCCATGTCGAGTCGACGGCGGAAGACATGTACGCCGCCATCGACGCGCTGGCCGACAAGCTCGATCGCCAGGTGATGAAGTACAAGGAGAAGCAGGCCGACCACGGCCACGACGCGATCAAGCAGCACGCGCCGTCCTGATACCTCCTGCCCCGACCCGGGAGCGGCCTGCGCATGCGCACGCCGCTCCTGTTGTTTTTGTGCACCGCAAACTAGTTCCTGCCGATCTGGACGCGGGCTCGTAAACTCCCTAATCTGTACCCCTTCATTCCGATGGCGGCCTGCGGGCAGCGGCAACGCTCCACCGATGCCGGTCATACGAAAAGATGAACCGAATCGCCCGGCTGATGCCTCCGACGAACGTCGTGACCAACCTCTCGGTCACGAGCAAGAAGCGCCTGTTCGAGCAGGCGGGGCTGCTGTTCGAGAACAACCACGGCATCGAGCGCAGCAAGGTCTTCGACTCGCTGTTCGCCCGTGAACGCCTCGGGTCGACCGGCCTCGGCGAAGGCGTGGCCATTCCCCACGGTCGCATCAAGGGGCTGAAGGAAGCACTCGCCGCCGTCGTGCGCCTGGCCGAGCCCATCCCCTTCGACGCGCCCGACGACCAGCCGGTGCGGCTGCTGGTGTTCCTGCTGGTGCCCGAGCACGCAACGGAAGAGCACCTCGAGATCCTGTCCGAACTGGCCGAACTGCTGTCCGACCGCTCCATCCGCGAGTCGCTGCTGACCTGCGAGGATCCCGCGCAGGTGCACCGCATCCTGGCCACCTGGACCCCTTACCGGCCGGCCGCCTGATCGCGCGAGCGTTGCGCCGGGCCCCCCTGCCGAGGCCTCGATGTCCGTTTCGATCCGCCAACTCGTCGATGCCAACGTCGACTCCATCGGCCTGAGCTGGCTGGCCGGCCGCTCGGGCGGAGATCGCCTGCTCGGGGTCTCCAGCGTCGAGCCGGCCGATCTCGTCGGCTACCTGAACCTCATCCATCCGAAGCGTCTGCACGTCTTCGGACGCGCCGAGAGCGACTACTACGCGCGGCTGGACGACGCCCGCAAGCGCGGCATCCTCAGCGACCTCGTGGCCGGCCACCCGCCCGGCATCGTCGTGACCGAGGGCATCGAGCCCGATCCGATGCTCGTCGAGCTGTGCGAGGCCGACGGTCTGCCGCTGCTGTCCTCGCCGCTGGGTTCGGCCCGCGTCGTCGACCTGCTGCGCCTGTGGCTGTCCAAGGCCACGGCCAGCAGCACCTCGGTGCACGGCGTCTTCATGGACGTGCTGGGCATGGGGGTGCTGATCGCCGGCGAGTCCGGCCTGGGCAAGAGCGAGCTGGCGCTCGAGCTGATCAGCCGCGGCCACGGCCTCGTGGCCGACGACGTCGTCGACTTCCGGCGCATCGCGCCGCATGCGATCGAAGGCCGCGCGCCACCCCTGCTGCGCAACATGCTCGAAGTGCGCGGGCTGGGCATGCTCGACATCCGCGCGATCTTCGGCGAAACCGCCGTGCGTCCGAAGATGAAGCTCAAGCTGATCGTGCAGCTGATCCGGCGCAGCGCGATGGAGAACGAATACCAGCGGCTGCCGCTCGAGGCGCTCACGCAGGACGTGCTGGGCCTGGCCGTGCGGAAGGTCGTGATCCCGGTGGCAGCCGGCCGCAACATCGCGGTGCTCACCGAAGCGGCCGTGCGCAGCGTGGTGCTGTCGCTGCGCGGCTGGGACACCACCCGCGAGTTCGTCGAACGGCAGAACCGCCTGATCCAGGAGTCCGACGGCTGACGTCGGCGCCGAGGCGGCATGGCCCCGCGAGCGTCGCCCCGGCGTGCCCCCGTGTGATGCATGCGGCACGGCCCGGTTCCGGCACACCGTGCCGCATCGATCCCACCGGCAAGCTCGCATTTCGTGCACGCAGGGCCTAAGCTAGCAGCATGCGTGTCGTACTGATCACCGGGATCTCGGGTTCCGGCAAATCCATCGCTCTCAACGTGCTCGAGGACGATGGCTTCTACTGCGTCGACAACCTGCCGGTGCGCTTCCTGCCGGACGTGATCGAATCCCTGCGCGTGGCCGGCCACGACCGCGTCGCCGTGTCGATCGATGCGCGCAGCGGAGACCTCGTCACCGAGTTGCGCTCCATGCTGAGCGCGCTCGCCGGCGTCGGCCACGACGTGAAGGTCGTGTTCCTGAACGCGCACACCGACACGCTCGTGCAGCGCTACTCGGAGACGCGGCGACGCCATCCGCTCACGGTCGGGCGCAGCGGTGACGCCCAGGCCAAGACGCTGGTCGAGGCGATCGAGCGCGAGCGCGAGATGATGTCCGTGCTCGAGAACCTGGGCGTCGCGCTCGACACGACCGGCCTGCATCCGAACGTGCTGCGCCAGTGGGTGCGCGACGTCGTCGGCGCCGAGCGCGCCGCCATGACCCTGCTGTTCCAGTCGTTCGCCTACAAGCGCGGCGTGCCGCTCGACGCCGACCTGCTGTTCGACGCACGCTGCCTGCCCAACCCCTACTACACCAGCGAGCTGCGCCCGCTCACCGGGCTGGATGCGCCGGTCGCCGAGTTCCTGCGCGAGATCCCGTCGGTGCAGCGCTTCGTCGAGCACATCGCCGCGTACCTGCACGCATGGCTGCCGTTCTACATCCAGGAAAACCGCAGCTACCTGACCGTTGCCATCGGATGCACCGGCGGCCAGCACCGTTCGGTGTACGTGAGCGAGGAGCTCGCACGCCGGTTCCGCCGAACCGAGCACGTGCTGGTGCGACATCGGTCGCTGAGTCAGCGCGCGCTCGCGGGCTGACGGACCACACCGCGCCCAGGCGTCGATGCCCGCACTCGCCGACATCGCGATCTTTCCGCTCGGATCCGTGCTGTTTCCCGGCGGGGTGCTGCCGCTGCGCGTCTTCGAGGCGCGCTACATGGACATGGTGCGCGACTGCATGCAGCACGGCGCCCCGTTCGGCGTGTGCCTGATCACGCGCGGCCGCGAGGTCGGCGAGGCGGCCGAGCACGAGCCGGTGGGCTGTCTCGCGACCATCACCGACTGGGACATGCAGCAGCTCGGCCTGCTGCAGATCCGCACGCGCGGCGGCATGCGCTTCCGCGTGCTCGAACGCCGCGTGCAGAAGGACGGTCTCGTGCGCGCCGACCTCGAGCCGATCGAGGACGATCCGCGCGTCGAGGTGCCGGAGCCGTTTGCCGACTGCGCGCGCCTGGTGCGCCGCATCGTCGACGACCTGGTCGCGCGCGAGCCCGACCCGCTCAACCGGATGGTGGCCGAGCCTTACGACTTCGCGTCGGCCGGCTGGGTGGCGAACCGGCTGTGCGAGTTCCTGCCGATCCCGGCGCGGGCCCGCCAGAAGCTGATGGAGCTGCCCGACCCGCTGGCCCGGCTGTCGCTGGTGCACCAGTACCTTCAGCAGCATCGCGTGCTCTGAGCGCGCGCACGCGCTGCAGCAGCGTCTTCACCGGCCTGGGCAGCGGCGCGGCGTCGACGTCGGACAGCGCGAGCCAGCGCTCCGCAGTGCCCTCCGGCGGCCGCGCACCGGCCGCCGCGTCGCACGCGCCCTGCGGCGCATCGTCCGCGCAGATCGCCAGCGCCGGCTGCACGCGCAAGGCGAAGTGCGTGAACCGATGCTCGAACGGCGTCAGCGCGGTCCAGCCAGTGGCGGGCACGGACGGCAGCGGCTGCGCGACCGGCGCCTCGGGCAGGGTCCACAGCCCGCCCCAGATGCCGCTTGGCGGGCGCTTGTGCAGCAGCACGTCCCGGCCGCGCAGCAGCACCAGCATGCGCGTGTCACGCACCGGCAGCACGCGGCGCGGACGCGGCGACGGCAGAGCGGCGACGCGCTCCGTGCGCAACGCGACGCAGTCCGCGGCGAGCGGACAGCGCACGCACGCCGGCCGGCCACGCGTGCACAGGGTCGCGCCGATGTCCATCAGCCCCTGCGTGTACGGCTCGATGTCGTCCTTCGGCAGCGCTTCGACCGCGAGCGTCCACAGACGACGCTCGATCGCCGGCGTCCCGGGGAAGCCCTCGACGCCGAAGTAGCGGCAGAACACCCGCTTCACGTTGCCGTCGAGGATCGCCTCGCGGCGTCCGAAGGCAAACGCGGCGATCGCCGCCGCGGTCGAGCGGCCGATGCCCGGCAGCTGCGCGAGGCGTTCGGCGTCGTCGGGAAACACGCCCGCATGATCGTCCACGATGCGTCGCGCGCAGGCGTGCAGGTTGCGGGCCCGGCTGTAGTAGCCCAGGCCGCTCCACAGCGCGAGCACCTGATCGAGGTCGGCCTGCGCCAGAGCGTGCACGTCGGGCAGCGCATCGAGAAAGCGCTGGTAATACGGGATCACGGCGGCGACCTGCGTCTGCTGCAGCATGATCTCCGACAACCAGATGCGATAGGCGTCGCGCGTGCGCTGCCACGGCAGGTCGTGCCGGCCGTGCACGCGCTGCCACTCGATCACCCGCCGCGCGAGCACGCTCATCGCCGCCCCGCGTCGATCAGGCGGCCTCGAGTTCGTGGAGGGCAGGAAGGTCCTGGGCCAGCACCGTGCGCACCTGGTCGGCCAGTTCGCCGGCAATGGCCAGCTGCTGCTCGACCTGCGCGCGCGACTCGTCGATCTCGGCGATGCGCGCATCCAGGCTCTCGGTGGCGTCGAGCACGCGCTTGACCGAATCGAGGCGGCGGCGCAGCTGCGCCTGGTGCTCGCGCACCTGCCCCTCGATCGGCGCGATCACCGCACGCAGCCACGCCTCGACCTCGCGGTTGGCCAGGTCGTAGACCTCCTTGATGCGCGCGGCGACCGACTCGAAGAACCGGCGCATCAGCGCCCACTTTTCGGTGGTGACCAGCGTGAGCGCACCGAACTGCTTGCGGTGCAGACCCTCGATGCGGTCGAGCTCCTCCTGGTAACGCCGCACCGAGAACATCATCGGGCTGCCGAGCGTGAGCCCGTGCTCGGCATTGAACGTGCGGTACATCGCGCTCATCAGCGTGGTGATCTCGTCCACGTAGCGCGCCACCTGGGTGAAGTCGTTGCGCACCGCGCTCAGCAGCCGGTCCATGCCTTCGCGCAGGCCGACCGAGAAGTTGCTCGCGCGCATCACCTCGCGCGCGCCGCGCACGTGCCGCTTGAGCGCGTCGACGCCGATCGTCGAATAGATCGACTGCGAGTGCCGCGAGAACACGGTGCGCAGCGCCTGCAGGTGCCGCAGGCTCTTCTCGAAGTCGGCGCGCTCGGCCTTGATGCGCCCCGCCATGTGGTCGACGACGTTGCGGTTCTTGCCGCGCAGGCCGTTGAGCTCGAACAGCTGCTCGACGACGTTGCGCCGGCGCGCACCGAGCACCGACTGGATCACGGCGGCCAGCTCGTCGAACTCGCGGCGCACGTGCTCGCGCACCAGCGTCTGCTGCTGCGGCACCAGCTCCTGCGACAGCGCGCGCTCGAGCTCGGGCAGGCGGCTGCGGCGCAGCAGCGGCGCATCGCCCTGGATCTTGGCCACCAGGCCCTTCTGCGCCGACACCGGGAACACGCGCGACGCCGGCAGGTCGAGGGTTTGCGACACCGACGCCACCTGGCTGGCGATCTCGACCTCGATCTGCATGTCGTCGCGCAGCTCGTCCCACAGCCCGTCGATCTTGTTCAGCACGACGAAGCGGCCGGACGCATGCGCGGGGCTGACATGGTCGCGCCAGACCTCGATGTCGGAGCGCGTCACCCCGGCGTCGGCCGCGAGCACGAACAGCACGGCGTCGGCGCTCGGGATCAGGTTGAGCGTGAGCTCCGGCTCGCTGCCCAGCGCGTTCAGGCCCGGCGTGTCGATCACCACCAGTCCCATCTCCAGCAGGGGATCGGGGATGTTGACGATCGCGTGGCGCCACAACGGAATCTCGACCATGCCCTGTGCATCGGGCTGGATCGGCGAGTCCTCGTCGTCGGACTGGAACAGGCCGAGCGCAGCCGCATCCTCGACACGCACCCGCTTGGTCTGGCGCACGCACGCGAAGGCCTCGGCCAGGCTGTCGCGGTCGCCCGGCTCGATCGGATGCTCGATCCACTCGGCCGAACGCGCGCGCAGCTCGGTCAGCGAGGCGTCGCCCAGCCGGCTCTCGATCGGCAGCAGGCGGATCGACGAGGGGCGGCTGCCGTCATGGAGCAGTTCGGTCGGGCACATCGTGGTGCGCCCGGCCGACGACGGCAGGATGCGCTGGCCGTAGCGGGAGAAGAAGATCGCGTTGATCAGCTCGGACTTGCCGCGCGAGAACTCGGCGACGAAGACGATGGAGATGCGGTCGTCCCGGAGCCGCTCGACCACGCGCTCGATGCGCGAACGCACGGCCGCGTCGGACAGCTCGGACGACTCGAGCCACTGGCCGTAGCGGCGCACGCCGTCGACCAGCTCGCGCCGCCACGCGCCGTAGGCGGCGATTCTCTCTGCGAAATTGCCGGCAGCCATGCGCAGGGGTGCTCCGTGGGAAGGATCGACGGCACGGCCCGTGCACCGGACGCACCGTCAGGATGTGTGACTTTCGACACTAGCACAGGGGCCGGCCGCCGCCGCGCACCCGCCGCCGATCCATCCGCCCTGCGGCGGGCGCCGGACGCCCGGCGGTGTTCAGGTCTGGCAGCGCGGGCACCAGAACGTCGAGCGCTGCTGATCGTGCCGCATGCGGATCGGCGTGGCGCAGACGCGGCAGGGCTGGCCGGCGCGGTCGTAGACGAAGCAGTCCAGCTGGAAGTATCCGCTGGCGCCATCGCTTCCGACGAAGTCGCGCAGCGTGCTGCCGCCGCGCTCGATGGCCTCGGCCAGGGTCGCCCGGATCTCGGCCGCCAGCGCGTCGTACCGGGCCCGGCCAATGCGACCGGCGGGCGTCGACGGGCGGATGCCCGCACGGAACAGGGTCTCGGACGCGTAGATGTTGCCCACCCCCACCACCACGCTGCCGGCCAGCAGCATCTGCTTGATCGCGACCCGCCGCCCGCGCGTGGCCGCATGCATCAGCGCGCCGTCGAAGCGGTCCGAGAACGGCTCGACGCCCAGCTTCGCCAGCAGCGGATGGGCGGCCACCGGACCGTCGCCCCGGTCGTGCCACAGGACCGCGCCGAAGCGCCGCGGGTCGCGGTAGCGCATGGTCCCGTGCCCGAACACCACGTCGACGTGATCGTGCACGGCGGGGGGCGGCGCATCCGGCAGGAACCGAAGCGTCCCGGTCATGCCCAGGTGCACGATCAGCACGCCGGCGGAGAAGTCGAACAGCAGGTACTTGCCGCGCCGCTGCACGCCGGTACACCGCTGGCCTGCCAGGCGTCCGTCGAGATCGGCGGGCACGGGCCAGCGCAGCATCGGCGCACGCACGCGGGCGGCGCGCACGATGCGCTCGGCGACATGGGGCGCCAGCCCCCTGCGGACGACCTCGACTTCCGGGAGTTCGGGCATGGACGGAACGGCGCGCGGCGAGGCGCGCCCGGCGGCACGGCGGGCCGGTCGGAACGCGTGCGCGCGCCAGCGTGCGGGCGGGTGGTTTTCTTGCCGGGCAGTGTAATTGAACCTAAGATCCTTGCATGACCTCCACACGATGGGCGCACTGCGCGCCGCGCGCGGGGCACCCCGCCCCGACCCTCCCTGCCGCCGTTGCCCGCGCCTGCGCGGCGGTCGCGCTTGCCGCGGCCCTGACCGGCTGCGCCGGGGTCGTCGCCCGCCCGGCCGACGCGACCGGCGACCCGGCTGCGGAAGCCCGCGCCGAATCCAAGGCGACCGCAGCGGCGACTGCGCGCGGCACGTCGTCCCAGCGCAGCCGGCGACCGGCGGCCCCGACCGCGCGCCCCGCGCCGCCCGCCGAGCCTGCCGAGGCCCTGCCCAAGGTCGATCTTTCGTCGCAGATCCTGTTCCAGCTGCTCGCGTCCGAGATCGCCGCGCAGCGCGGCCAGACCGGCAGCGCCGCCGCCACCTACCTGTCGCTGGCGCGCCAGACGCGGGATCCCCGACTGGCCCGGCGCGCCACCGAGCTGGCCCTGGTCGAGCGGTCCATCGAACGGGCGACCGAGGCGGCCGTCCTGTGGCGGCAGCTGTCGCCGGAATCGACGCTCGCAGCCCAGACACTCGAGACGCTCTGGCTGTCGACCGGCCAGTTCCCCCAGGTCGAGCCTCTGCTGGCCGAACGACTGGCCGGCGCGCGCCGGGAGGGCACGCTGGCCGAGTTCTATGGGCTGCTGCAGCGCAATTTGCTGCGCACCGCCGACAAGGCGGCCGCGCTCGCGCTGTTCGACCGCCTGGCCGTCGCCGACCAGGCCGTCCCCGAGGCACGCCTGGCCGCCGCCGCGCTGGCAGGCGCCGCCGGCCTGCAACCGCGCGCGGCCGCGGAGGCCCGCGCGGCCCTGGCCGCCCGGCCCGACGACGAAACCGCCGCGGTGGCCGCCGCGCGGCATCTGTCGTCCGGCGGCGCCGCCGGCATCGCCGACGCGCTCGCACTGCTCGATGCCTTCCTGAAGCGCAACCCGAAAGCGGTCGAGGCGCGGTTCACGTACGCGCGCATGCTCGCCGGCGACGGCAAGGCCGACGCCGCACAGAAGCAGATGGAGCTCGCCCTGCGGGAAGAGCCCGACAGCCCGCCCATCCTGTTCTCGCTCGCGCAGATCGCCTACCAGACCAGGCAGCTGCCGGTGGCCGAAGACTACCTGCAGCGCTTCCTCGCCCTGCCCGAGGACATCCAGCGCGACAACGCGCCCGCGTACCTGTTCCTGGCCCAGATCGCCGAAGACCGCGGACGGCTCGACGACGCCATCGGCTGGCTGTCGCGGGTCACGCGCGGCGAGCAGATGCTGCCCGCGGTGATCCGCCGCGCGCTGCTGCTGGGCAAGTCCGGGCGCCTCGACGAAGGGCGTGAGCTGCTGCGCAGCACCAGCGTGCCGACGAGCCGTGAGCGTCTGCAACTCACCAGCGCCGAAGCCCAGCTGTTGCGCGAGGCCGGCCGTCACGCCGACGCGTTCGAGGTGCTCGACAAGGCGCTCGAACGCACGCCGAACAGCCCCGAGCTGCTCTACGACCACGGCATGGCGGCCGAGAAGATCGACCGGCTGGGCGTCATGGAGGCGAGCCTGCGCAAGCTGATCGCGCTGCGTCCCGACCATGCGCACGCGTACAACGCCCTGGGCTACACGTTCGCCGACCGCAACATCCGGCTGGACGAGGCGCTGACGCTGCTGAAGAAGGCCGTGGAGCTGGCGCCCGACGACGCGCACATCCTCGACAGCATGGGCTGGCTGCTGTATCGGCGGGGTGACCTCGAGCAGGCGGTGCAGTACCTGCAGCGGGCCTATGCGCTGCGGCCGGAGGCCGAGATCGCCGCGCATCTGGGCGAGGTGCTCTGGAAGCTGGGACGCACGGAAGAGGCGCGCACGCTGTGGCGCACCGCCGCCAGTCGCGAACCCGACAACGAGACCCTGCGCGCAACGCTGGCCCGGCTGAACATTGCGCTCTGATCCCGTGGGTGTCGTGCCGCTGCGCGCGCCGCGACTCGGGGCCGCGCTGGCCTTCGTGCTGGCCCTGGCGGGCTGCGCATCGCCGCGCGTGCCCGCGCTGCCCGAGGGCAGCGGGGCGCAGGCCTGGACCGGCCGCTTCGCCGCCACCTGGACGATCGTCGGCGAGCCACCGCGCGAGGAGCGCGCCAGCGGCCGCTTCCAGGTGCGCGCCCTCGGGGACACCGCGGAGATGGAGATCGTGTCGCCGTTCGGACAGACCCTGGCGCGTGCCAGCGCCCGCCCCGGCCACGCCACCCTCGAGACCGCCGACGGCCGCGCGCACCAGGCGGCCAGCCCGCAGGCGCTTACCGAGACGGTCCTCGGCTGGCGCGTTCCGATCGAACGCCTGCCACGCTGGCTGTCGGGCGAGTTCGCGCAGCCCGGCCCCGCCACGGCCGACCGCGAGGACGAGGTGCGTGCGGTCGACGAGGGGTGGCAGGTCGCCGCCGGCCGCTGGACCGCCGGCCGGCCGCTGCGCCTGACCCTGCGCTGGCCCGCCGACCCCGCCGCGGACGACACCCGCCGCGTCGAGATCCGGCTGGCGGTCGATGCCGACACGGAGGCCGGCGCGCGATGATCACCGCGCTGCGCAACCTTCCGGCGCCGGCCAAGCTGAACCTGTTCCTGCACGTGACCGGGCGGCGCAGCGACGGGTACCACCTGCTCGAGACGGTGTTCGAGCTGATCGACCTCCAGGACCGGGTGCACCTGAGCCGCCGCGACGACGGACGGGTCGTGCGCGTCGAACCGATTCCGGAGGTGGACCCCGAGCAGGACCTCACCGTGCGCGCGGCCCGGCTGCTGGCGCAGGCCTCGGGCTGCCCGCTGGGCGTGGAGATCGCACTGGACAAGCGCATCCCGATGGGCGGCGGCCTCGGCGGGGGCAGCTCCGACGCCGCCACCGTCCTGCTCGCGCTCAACCGGCTGTGGGACCTGCACTGGCCGTGCGAACGTCTGGCGGCGCTGGGCCTGCGTCTGGGCGCCGACGTGCCGTTCTTCGTGTTCGGCGAGACCGCCTACGCCACCGGCATCGGCGAGCAGCTCCAGCCGCTGCCGCTGCCGCAACGCTGGTACGTGGTGCTGGCGCCACGGGTCGGCGTGCCCACGCAGGGGGTGTTCGCCGACCCCGATTTGACACGCGACACGAAACCACTCAAAATCCGCGGTCTTTCGCGAGGCGATCAGGTGTTTCGCGGAAGAAACGATCTCCAACGCGTCGTGATGTCGCGGCAGCCCCTGGTTGCCGCCGCCCTCGAAGCACTGGAGCAGGCGGCCCGGGATGTCGGCATCGACCCCCGGCCGGCCCGGATGACGGGCTCGGGTGCCTGCGTGTTTCTTCCGCTCGACAGCGAGTCTGCCGCCGTCACCGTGTGCAACCGGCTCCAGGGCCGGACCGACGCGCGGATCCTGACGGCACGGTCGCTGCCTCGGCATCCGCTTCGCGAATGGGCTTTCGGCGGCGTGGCTGCATCGCACGACGTCCGTTGAGCCGACGGTTCCACTGGGGAGTCGCCAAGTTGGTTAAGGCACCGGATTTTGATTCCGGCATTCGAGGGTTCGAATCCTTCCTCCCCAGCCATCTTTCAGGCGTGCGCGACTAGTCACGCCTCCGACCGGGTTCGATCATGCAGCAGGTTGTGCGCCGCAGTGCGGAAGGTTTGTCCCCCGAAGGTCTGATGATCTTCACCGGCAACGCCAACCCCAAGCTCGCCAGCGACGTTGCCGCCCACCTCCACCTGTCGCTGGGCAAGGCGACCGTCGGCCGTTTTTCCGACGGCGAGGTGATGGTCGAGATCCTCGAGAACGTGCGCGGCAAGGACGTGTTCGTGCTGCAGTCGACCTGCGCGCCCACCAACGACCACCTGATGGAAGTGATGGTCATGGTCGATGCGCTGAAGCGCGCATCCGCCGGCCGCATCACCGCCGCCATCCCGTACTTCGGCTATGCCCGCCAGGATCGGCGCGTGCGGTCGTCGCGCGTGGCGATCAGCGCCAAGGTCGTGGCCAACATGCTGCAGATCGCCGGCGTCGACCGCGTGCTCACGATGGACCTGCACGCCGACCAGATCCAGGGCTTCTTCGACATCCCGGTCGACAACATCTACGCGGCTCCGCTGCTGCTGGCCGACGTGCACAAGCAGCAGTACGAGAACGTGGTGGTCGTGTCGCCCGACGTCGGCGGCGTGGTGCGGGCGCGTGCGCTGGCCAAGCGCATCGATTCCGAGCTGGCCATCATCGACAAGCGCCGTCCGAAGGCCAACGTCGCCGAGGTGATGAACATCATCGGCGAAGTCGACGGTCGCACCTGCGTGATCATGGACGACATGGTCGACACCGCCAACACGCTGGTGAAGGCCGCGGCCGCACTGAAGGAGCACGGCGCGGTCAAGGTCGTGTCGTACTGCACGCACGCCGTGCTGTCCGGCGGCGCAGTGGACCGCGTGGTGAACTCTCCGCTCGACGAGCTGGTCGTCACCGACACCATCCCGCTTCCCAAGGACGCCCGCGCGTCCAGCAAGATCCGCCAGCTCAGCTGCGCGCAGCTGCTGGCCGAGACGATCCTGCGCATCAACCGGGCCGATTCGGTCTCGTCGCTGTTCGTCGACTGACCGCCGCCCTGCGGGCGCTGCCGTCCGCGGCGGCGCCCCTCCATTTTCTGGTGCCTGCCGGCCCGTCTGCCGACAGGCTTTTTTGAATCCCCCGATGGTCTGGTCGCGGACACGGGGCTGATGAAGGAGAACACGATGAAAGTCGTTGCCAACACGAGAAGTGCGCAAGGATCGGGTGCGAGCCGCCGACTGCGCCGCGCGGCCAAGGTGCCGGGCATCATCTACGGCGGTCGCGTCGAGCCGACCGCGATCGAACTCGATCACAACGCGCTGTTCCACGCGCTGCGCGTCGAGAAGTTCCACGCGTCCGTGCTCGACATGGAGCTCGACGGCAAGCCCGAGCAGGTGCTGCTGCGCGACGTGCAATGGCACCCGTACAAGCAGCAGGTGATGCACATCGACTTCCAGCGCGTCGCGCCGGACCAGAAGATCACCCTGAAGGTGCCGCTGCACTTCACCAACCAGGAGATCTCGCCGGCGGTGAAGCTGTCGGCCGCGATCGTGTCGCACGTGATCACCGAGATCACCGTGTCGTGCCTGCCCGCGCATCTGCCCGAGTACATCGAGGTCGACCTGTCGAACCTCACCCCGGGCCACTCGGTGCACATCGGCGACATCCCGATGCCCGAAGGCGTGACCGCGGTGCTGCGCTCGAAGGAGAATCCCGCGATCGTCACGGTCACCGTGCCGGTCGTCGAGGAGGAGAAGCCCGCTGCCGCCGCTCCGGCGAAGAAGGGCAAGAAGTAATCGGCTCGGAGCGGCGCCACGCGCGCCGCGTCCAGTCACGAGGCGGCCGATGGCCGCCTTTTCTTTTTTTTTACCCCGGGGCCGCGCGGCGATCTGCCGACGGCCCCGCCGATATCATCAGCGCATGAGTGCCATTCGACTGATCACCGGGCTCGGCAACATCGGCCCCGAATACGAGGACACCCGCCACAACGCGGGCTTCTGGTTCGTCGACGAGATCGCGCGCGACAGCGGCGCACGCTTCGCGAAGGAGTCGAAGTTCTTCGGCGAAGTCGCCCGTGCCAGCCTGCACGGCGGCCAGGTGTGGCTGCTCAAGCCGGGCACCTACATGAACCGGTCGGGCCGCGCGGTCGCCGCGCTGGCGAATTTCTATCGCATCGGCGTGGAGGAGATCCTCGTCGTGCACGACGAGCTCGACCTGCTGCCGGGCCAGAGCAAGATGAAACAGGGCGGCGGGCACGCCGGACACAACGGGCTGAAGGACATCCAGGCGCAGATGGGCTCGCCGATGTTCTGGCGGCTGCGTCTGGGCATCGGCCATCCGCGCACGCTCAACCTGAACCAGGAGGTCGTCGACTTCGTGCTGCACCCGCCGCGCCGCGACGAGCGCACGGCGATCGACGACGAGATGGCGCGCGCAATGGCCATCCTGCCCGACTGCGTGGCCGGTCGCATGGAAGCCGCGATGCTGAAGCTGCACACCCGGCCCCGCCCTGCCAAAGGGCCGGCGGGGTGAGCATCGGCGCGGGC
>ENA-UPTA01000437-UPTA01000437.1-activated-sludge-metagenome-genome-assembly--contig:-NODE-437-length-48272-cov-8.907128_pt1 | contig 48272 bp, 44 predicted proteins | sample MGYA00238184_ERZ773361 | MGnify/ENA primary metagenome ERZ773361 (study PRJEB29100, sample SAMN05720205) | activated sludge metagenome | isolation source: anaerobic digester from wastewater... | reverse complement strand
GCGGCACCGGCACGCTCGCCGGCACCGCGAGCCAGGTCACGAACGCCGCGGGCCTTGCCACCTTCATCGACCTCTCGATCGACGTCGCCGGCGCCAAGCAGCTCACCGCCGCCAGCGCCGGCCTGGCCTCCGCCCTCTCCGGCGCCTTCACGATCACCGCCGGTCCGGCCAGCCAGCTCGTCTACATCCAGCCGCCGACGCCCGCGGCTCCCGGGGCGACGATCACGCCCGCGGTGACAGTCCAGCTGCGGGACGCCGCCGGGAACCCCGTCGCCGTCGCCGGGACGACGATCACGATCAGCCTCACGAACGGCACCGGCATCCTCTCAGGCACCGCGAGCCAGCTCACGGACGCTGCGGGCCTCGCCACCTTCGCCGACCTCTCGATCGACACCTCCGGCCCCAAGCAGCTCACCGCCGCCAGCGCCGGCCTGACCTCCGCCGTCTCCAGCACCTTCTCGATCACGGCGGCGGCTGCCACCCAGGTCGCCTTCGTCCAGCAGCCGACGGACGCCGCCTCCGGCGCCACAATCACCCCGGCCGTGACGGTGCAGCTCCTGGACGCCGGCGCCAACCCCGTCGCCATCGCCGGCACGACGGTCACCCTCTCGCTCACCAGCGGCACCGGCACGCTCGCCGGCACCGCGAGCCAGGTCACGAACGCCGCGGGCCTCGCCACCTTCATCGACCTCTCGATCGACCTCGCCGGCGCCAAGCAGCTCGCCGCCGCCAGCGCCGGCCTGACCTCCGCCCTCTCCGGCGCCTTCACGATCACCGCCGGTCCGGCGGCCGCGATCGCGGTGACCGCCGGATCGCTTCAGAGCGCTCCGGCCGACGGAGCATTCCTGGCACCGCTCCTGGTGACGGTGACCGACGCCGGTGGGAACCCCGTGAGCGGAGTGACCGTCACCTTCCTCGCTCCGATCTCCGGGCCGAGCGCTCTCCTGAGCAACGGAGGGATCGCCACGACGAACGCGGCCGGGCAGGCCTGGGTCACCGCGACGGCGAACGGCATCCCGGGCGGGCCGTACATCGTGACGGCCAGCATCGGCGCGCTGCCGGCGGCCGCGTTCGCGCTCACGAACCTCTCGGCGGACGCCATCGCGAATGTCCCCGTTCTCGGCGGCTTCGGCATCGGCGTCTTCGCTCTCCTGCTCGCCGCTGTCGGCGCCCTGGCGTCGAGGGGCGTGTTCAAGGTCTGATCGCGGACGGAGGCCGCGGAGGGAACCGGATTCGCCCGGTTCCCTTCGCGCCTTCGGGGCGTGGCGATCTCGTCCACCGGTCGCGCATTTGACGACGCTGCGCCGGGGCTCCCGGGCTCGTGAACGTCTCCTGCCGCCCGGCCCCGGCCGCATCCGGAAGGCCCGCCGATGGGGCCGGGTCGAGCTTCAGCCGGCGGCGGCGCGGCGCTTGGCGAACGCGAGGATCGCGCCGAGCGCGAGCGAGAGGAACGCCGCGAAGAGGACGCGCAGCTCCGGCGGCAACAGGAACGTGACGGTGTGCGCCGGGATCCAGAAGAGCGGGATCGTCTTCGCGAGGACGAAGCCGAGGAACCCCTTCCAGTCGATTGCCGCGGCCACCGCGCCGACCCCGACGGACGGGACCCGCGCGAGCGCCCCGTCCGCGAGATCGAGCCACGTGTCCGTCAGGCGGTGAAGGAGCATCAGCGCGACGCCCCAGCTCAGGTTCATGACCGCGCTGACCCAGCAGGCCGTCGCCACCTTCGCGCCGAGCGCTCCCGGAAGGACCGGGAGGAGCCCGGCCCCGATCGCCGCCGGGACCCCGGCGGCGTAGACCGGGAAGAGGAGCGCGAGCGCCGCGCCGAGGAGCCCCCAGACGACGGCCCGCCACGCCGGCCCCGCGGGGAGCTTCCAGCCGCCCGAGACGACCCGGATCGCGAGGAGCTCCCCGAGGCTCGCGAGGATCGCGAACTTCAGGAAGCCCATCGCGTACGGGTGCGCCCGGGTCGTCTCGACGACCCACGCCTGCGAGGACGGGACGGCGAGGAGAAGGGCGACCGCGGCGAGCGCGCCGCAGAACGCGAGGCTGCCCCGGCTCACGCGCCGGCCTCTCCGACGGCCGGACGCTCGGGCCGGAGACGATCGACGGCGAGGGCGACGAGAAGCGTCGCGAGGCTCCCGACGAGCGTGTAGAGCGGCCACGCGAGGGGCGTCCCGAAGACGACGAAGACCATCACGAAGACCCCGGCGAGGAACCCGGCGGCCGCCGCGCGCCGGCTCGTCCGCCCGCGGACGGCGAGGAGGAAGAGGCCGAGGAAGCTGCCGTACGTGAAGGAGGCGATGCTCAGGGCGAGCTCGACGACGGCCTGTCCCGTGCCGATGAAGACGAGCGCGGCCCCGGTCAGGAGGATCGCCCAGCCGAAGCTGACGCGCCGCGACAGGCGGAGCTTCTCCTCCTCGCTCGCGAGACGTCCCCGCTTCGTCGACGCCCAGAGGTCGAAGACCGTGGAGCTCGAGATGGAGCTGATAGAGCCGGAGACGGTCGACATCGCCGCGGCGAGGAGCCCCGCGATGATGAGGCCCGAGAGCCCGGACGGGACCTGCTCGACGATGAATTTCGGGAAGACGGCGTCGCCCTTCAGCGGCAGGTCGCCGTAGAAGAGGAAGAGGAGCGTCCCGACGGAGAGGAAGAGAGCGAACTGGAGGATGACGACGACGCCGCTCGCGACGAGGGCCCGGCGGCCGTCGCGGAGGCTCTCCGTCGCGAAGAGGCGCTGGACGATGATGTAGTCGGTGCCATGGGAGGCCATCGAGAGGACGGCCCCGCCCAGGATCGCCGTCAGGACGTGGTACGGCGACGTGAGGAAGGAGCCGTCGGTCTGGAAGACGGTCAGCTTCCCCGCCGCGACCGCGGCGGCCAGCTTCGCCCCGAGCTCCGGGATCTTCGGAACGAGGACCGCCAGTGCGATGACGCCTCCGACGACATAGATCCCGAGCTGGATCACGTCGGTCCAGATGACGGCGCGAACGCCGCCGGCCTGGACGTAGATCACCGTCACGGCCGCCGTCAGGAGGATCGCGCCGACGTAGAGCGTCGGGTCGCCGACCCCGGAGAAGAGGTTGTAACCGCGGAAGATGACGACGAGCGGGATCGCCGTCGCGTAGAGCCGCACGCCGTCCGCGAAGATCCGCGTCAGGATGAAGGTGCCGGACGCGAGCCGGCGGACGCCGGGCCCGAACGACCGCTCGAGGAGAGCGTACGACGTCGTCAGCTCCCCCTCGAAGTAGCGTGGCAGGAGGACCCAGGCGATGACGATTCGCCCGAGGAGGTAGCCCATGGAGAGCTCGAGGAAGCCCCAGGCTCCTTTCCAGGCCATTCCGGGCACGGAGATGAACGTCAGGGCGGAGGTCTCCGTCGCGACGATGGACGCCGTCACGGCTCCCCAGCCGATCTTCTTCTCCGAGAGGAAGTAGTCCTTCGCGGACGCCTGCTTCCCTCCCTTCGCGAGGCCGAACGCGGCAATGCCTCCCATGTAGAGGACGACGACCACCCAGTCGAGCGCCGAGAAGCCGCTCACTTCGCCCTCCCGCCCCGGTAGAACCTCACGAAAGCCTTCTCCATCGTGGCGAGCCCCTCCGGGACGTGCCCCTCGATCTCCTCGAGGAAGGCTTCCAGCTTCTCGCGCACGTCGACGATCTCCACGACGACGGGGAGGTCCTCGGAGAGCCTCTCGATCTTGAACGTGTGGAGCCGGCTGTGCGCCCCGAAGCCCATGACGCCCCGGAGGACAGTCGCCCCGGCGAGACCCTTCTCCCGCGCCTTCAGGACGAGCCACTCGTAGAGGAGCTTCCCCTCGTGGCGATCGCTCTCGCCGACGAAGATCCGGAGGAGGGCGCCGTCTTCGGGAAGGGTCATCGTCACCTCCAGAGGAGTCGGGCGGCGGCCCGGCCGAGCGCCACCGCGAGGAGCCCGAGAACGAGCTGCCCTCCCGCGTTCGCGGCGGCGGCGAGGGCCTCGCCGCCGCGGAGGAGGTTGATCGTCTCGTTGCCGAAGGAGGAGAAGGTCGTGTAGCCGCCGAGGACGCCGACGAAGAGGAACGTCCGGACGTTCCCCGACGGGACCCCGCGCTCCTCCGCGAGCCCGGCGAGGAGCCCGATCGCGAAGCAGCCGGTGACGTTCACCGCGAACGTCCCCCAGGGGAACGTCGCGCTCTTCGAAAGCGCCTGCGCGGCGCCGCCGAGGAGGTGGCGGAGCGAGGCGCCGATGCCGCCTCCGAGGAAGACGAGGGCGAGGGCCTTCATCGGTCGGGGGAGCCTAGCACCCGCGCGGGTCCCGAGCCCGTCAGCGGCGGAGCGCCCGGATGCTCCGGATGCGCCACCCGGCGAGGAGCGCCGCGAGGACGGCGCTCGCCACGCGTACCCACGTCGTCTCCACGATGAAGATCCCGACCATCAGCGCCAGGATCGGAAGGAGGTAGACGACGGCCCACCGGGCGACGTAGCCGCCGAAGCTCGGCATCTCGACGCCGTCCGATTCCGCGATCGCCTTGACCATGAAGTTCGGGCCGTTGCCGATGTAGGTCATCGCGCCGCAGAAGACCGCGCCGAGGCTGATCGAGACGAGGAAGATCTCCCGGACCCCGGCGACGGCCGGCTCGCCCCCGAGCGCCTTCGCGAGCTCGAAGAACGTGACGTAGGTCGGGGCGTTGTCGAGGACCGACGAGAGGCTGCCGGTGAAGACGAAGAACGTCACGCGGTTCAGCGGGAGCTCCGGCGCCTTCTGGGCGAGGTAGGCGAGCGCCGGGACCATCGTCAGGAAGATCCCGATGAAGAGCGCGGCGACCTCCTGGATCGGCCCCCACTCGAAGCGGTTGTCCTCGAACCGGGCCTTCCGGTCGCCGAGGAAGAACGAGAGGGCCGCGGCCGAAAGAAGGACGATCTCCCGGAACGGGATCCAGGCCGCGAGGGGCGGGTGCCCCTCGCGGATCGCGTGCAGGTCGACGGAAGGCGCGAGCGCGACCGCGGCGACGATGACGCCGAGGAGGGCGATGCTCCCTTTCCCGTGGAGCGCGAGCGGCTTGACCTCCGTGGCGTCCTTCACGAGGTCGGGCATCTCCTCCGTCCGCCAGGCCGCGCTGTCGAGGGCGTAGTAGGTCAGGAGGAGCATCCCGTTCACGAAGAGCCATTCCGGGAAGAGCTTCAGCGTCCAGAGGAACGGCACGCCGCGCAGGAGGCCGAGGAAGAGCGGCGGGTCGCCGAGCGGCGTCAGGAGGCCGCCGCAGTTCGCGACGACGAGGACCGTGAAGACGACCGTGTGGACCTTGTGCTTCCGCTCCCGGTTCGTGTTCAGGAGCGGCCGGACGAGGAGCATCGCGGCCCCCGTCGTCCCGATGAGGGAGGCGAGGACGGCCCCGGCGCCGAGGAAGAGCGTGTTGTTCCGCGGGGTCGCCTGGATGTCGCCCGCCACGAAGACGCCCCCGCTCACGACGAAGAGCGAGAGGAGGAGCGTGATGAACGAGGCGTACTCGACGAGCGCGTGGATCACCTCGGTGCGGCCGCCGAGCGACCAGCACCAGGCCGCCATCGGGAGGCCGAGGACGAGAGCGACGAGCAGCTGGAAGCGCCGCTTCTCCCAGAGGTGCTTCGTCGCGTGCATCAGGGGGAACGTCGCGATCGCCGCGAGGAGCGCCGCGAACGGCAGGATTCCGTACCAGGGAACCGTCATCTCGACCTCGAGCCCGCATCGGCCGCGGGCGGGACATTCGGCGGGGAGCCTGCCGCACCGGCCCGCGGGCCGGCGCGGCGGGGGATGCTACTTGAGGAGCGCGAGGAGGCTGCCCGCCGCGACCGCCGTGCCGATGACCCCGGCGACGTTCGGCCCCATGGCGTGCATGAGGAGGTAGTTATCGGGGTCCTCGGCCTGCCCGACGGTGTGCGCAACGCGAGCCGCCATCGGGACGGCCGAGACGCCGGCCGCGCCGATCAGCGGATTCACGGGGGTCCCGGGGAGCCGGGACATGACCTTTGCGATCAGGACGCCGCCCGCCGTCGAGACGGCGAAGGCGACACAGCCGAGGACGAGGATCTTGAGGGTCGCCGTTCGGAGGAAGCTGTCGCCGTCCATCGTCACGCCGACCGAGAGGCCGAGGACGATCGTCACGAGGTTGATGAGCTCGTTCTGGGCCGTCCGCGTGAGGCGCTCCGTGACGCCGCACTCGCGGAGGAGGTTCCCGAACATCAGGAGGCCGATGAGCGACGTGGCCGCCGGGACGATGAGCGCGCAGATGACCGTGCTGACGATCGGGAACGCGATCCGGAGCCACTTCGGGACGTCGAAGTTCGCCTCCATCCGGATCAGGCGCTCCTCCTTCGTCGTCAGGAGCTTCATGATCGGCGGCTGGATGAGCGGCACGAGCGCCATGTACGAGTAGGCCGAGACCGCGATCGCGCCGAGGAGGTGCGGCGCGAGCTTGATCGTCAGGTAGATCGACGTCGGCCCGTCGGCCCCGCCGATGATCCCGATCGCGCCCGACTCCTGGGGCGTGAAGCCGAGCTGGTTCGCCGCGAGGAACGTCCCGCAGACGCCGAGCTGGGCCGCGCCGCCGAGGAGGAACGTCTTCGGGTTCGCCAGGAGCGGCCCGAAGTCGGTCAGCGCCCCGAGCCCGAGGAAGATGAGCGGCGGGAAGATCTCGAGCTCGACCCCCTGGAAGAGGTAGTGGAAGAGCCCGCCCGGCGCGCCGTCGGCCGGGAGGTTCATCAGGCCGTTCAGCGGGAGGTTCGTCATGAGCGCCCCGAACCCGATCGGGACGAGGAGGAGCGGCTCGAACTCCTTCCTGATCGCGAGCCAGAGGAGGAGGAACGCGACCGCGATCATCACTCCCTCGCGCCACGTCAGCGCGAGGAAGCCGGTCTGCGCGAGCAGCTTCTCCACGTCACCCCTCCGGGGCGTAGCGGATGAGCGGGTCGCGCACCTGGACGGACGCGCCCGCCTCCACGCAGACCTCCGAGATCGTCCCGGTGCGCGGCGCGTAGATGTAGGTGTCCATCTTCATCGCGTCGAGGAGGACGACGGGGGTCTTCCCCTCGACGTGCATTCCCTTCGTCACGAAGACCTTCTGGACGGTGCCGGCGATCGGCGAGGCGATCACGTTCGGGTCGGTCGCGCCTCCGGGCGCCGGCGTGGACGACGGGGCCGGCGCGGGAGCGGACGCCGGGCGAGCGGCCTCCGTCATCGGGAGGGCGGCGGCCCCGGGGTACGGAAGGCTGGCGGCCGAGCCGATCGCCTCGTCGTCCTGGAGGACCTGGACCTCGACGTCGTAGACCTTGCCGCTGACGGTGATGCGAAGCTTCTTCATCTCTATCTCTTCGGGTCCACCCGGTGGGACCGCAGGAGGTCGATTCGCCCGACGCGGGACCAGTTTTCCTGGCCGGCGGGGCGGATGAGGCGGATGTGGTGGACGACGACGGACCGGCCGAGAGCGGCGGTCGCCGCCGCGGCGAGGACCGCGACGAGCTCGGGCGTGACCCCCTCCTCGGACGCGACGGCCGCGGAGGTCGACTTCGCGGCGGCGGCGGCCTGCTTGCGGGTGAGGGCCTGGAAACCGTAGAGGACGCCGACGAGGAGCGCCATGACGCACATCACGACGCTGAAGCAGATGAGAGCGACGAGTCCGGGCGACATCGGCGCCTCCTACATCGGGATGTTGCCGTGCTTCTTCTGCGGGCGCTGGTCGCGCTTGGCCCGCAGGGTGACGAGGCGCTCGATGAGGAGTCGCCGCGTCCAGGACGGCCGAATCACGTCGTCGACGTAGAGGGCCGCGGCGGCCCGGTACGGGTTCGCGTGGAGCTTCCTGTACTCGGCGGCCTTCTCGGCAAGGAGGGCGTTCTTCTCTTTCGCCGTCTTCGCCGCCTCGAGCTCGCGGCGGTGGAGGACGCGCGCGGCTCCCTCCGGCCCCATGACGGCGATCTCCGCCGTCGGCCAGGCGAGGACCGAGTCGGCCCCGAGGTCCTTCGAGCACATCGCCAGGTACGCCCCGCCGTAGGCTTTCCTGAGGATGACCGTCATCTTCGGGACGGTCGCGGCGGAGTAGGCGAAGAGCATCTTCGCCCCGTGCCGGATGATCCCGCCGTGCTCCTGCGCGACGCCCGGGAGGAACCCGGGGACGTCGACGAGAGTCACGATCGGGATGTTGAAGATGTTGCAGGTGCGGACGAAGCGGGCCGCCTTGTCCGACGCGTCCATGTCGAGCGAGCCGGCGAGGTGCATCGGCTGGTTCGCGACGAGCCCGACGACCATCCCGCCGAGTCGGGCGAAGCCGGTGACGATGCTCCGTCCGAACGCCTCCTGGACCTCCAGGAACGACCCGACGTCGACGAGGCGGGCGATGACGTCCTTCACGTCGTACGCCTTCCGGGGGTCCTCGGGGACGAGGTCGTCCATCCGCTCGTCGTCCACGATCGGCTGGTCGAACGGCAGGTCGGGGGGCGACTCGAGGTTGTTCGACGGGAGGTACGAAAGGAGCCGCTTCACGATCGCGACGGCGGAGCGCTCGTCCGGCGCCGCGAAGTGGATGTTCCCCGAGACCTCCGCGTGGACCTTCGCCCCGCCGAGCGCCTCGTCGGTGATGACCTCGCCGGTTGCCGCCTTGATGACGTCGGGGCCGGCGATGAACATCTTCGCGCTGTCCTGCACCATCACGATGAAGTCGGTGAGCGCCGGGGAGTAGGCCGCGCCTCCCGCGCAAGGACCGGCGATGACGCTGACCTGCGGCACGACGCCGGAGAGGAGCGTGTTCGTGTAGAAGATCTGGCCGTAGCCGGAGAGGGCCTCGACCCCCTCCTGGATCCGCGCCCCGCCCGAGTCGTTGAAGCCGACGACGGGGAGCCCGGTCCGGAGCGCCCCGCGCAGGCATTCGCAGATCTTCGCGGCGTGGATCTTCCCGACGGAGCCCCCGCTGACGGTGAAGTCCTGGGAGAAGGCGTAGACGGCGCGCCCGTCCACCCACCCCTTCCCGGTGACGACGCCCTCGCCCGCGAGGACCTTCGCGCCCGGCTCGCCGTTGTCCTCCTGCGCCCAGAGGCCGAACTCGACGAAGCTCTCGGGGTCGAGGAGGAGGCCGAGGCGCTCGCGCGCCGTCAGCTTCCCCTGGCGGTGCTGCTTCTCGATCTTCTCGGCCCCGCCGCCCAGAAGAAGCTCCCGCCTCCTTTGATCGAGGTCCGAAAAACGCTTGGACATGTGCCTCCTTGGTATTCCTTCCGGTCGGAAGGGGGAGGAATCCTACTCCTCCCGAGGGCGGCGTGCCGGCGCGCGACCGGCGACATGAGAATGCACGGAGACGCCGTCTCCGGTAATCTGGACGTTTCATGGATCGTGTCGTCGATTTCGCGGCCCTCTCCCCCGAGGACGATCGGACTCCGCTCGTCTGCTCGCTCTGCGACGCGATCGAGGCGACCTGGGACGAGGGGCTCTACCCGCTCGTCGCGGTGGACCGCCCCTGGTCGCGCCACAACCCCCTCCTCCGCGGCGAGTTCGCACGGCCGCGGGCGATCCGGTGGTATCTCGAGCGGGAGCTCGGAAAGCTCGCTTCGGCCGGCGCGAAGATCACCGTCGGCGGGTCGCGGGAGAGGGTCCCGTTCGACGACCCGGCCCATTTCGAGAGCCTCGACGAGGAGGCGTGGGACCTCCGCCAGAAGAAGCTCTTCCTCTTCCGCGCCGAGCGGATCGACCTCTCCCTGAACCGCCTCGAGCACTACACCGGCACCCCCGCGGAGAGGTTCCAGCGGCACGTCCTGTTCACGAACTACGAGATGCACGCCGAGGCGTTCCGCGCCCGCTACCCCGGCGCCGTCGGTCCGGGGCGGAGCGTCCAGATGCCGGCCTTCCACCACGAGCTCCCCGGCAACGCGGGGTTGACGCTCGTGAACATCGGCGTCGGGCCCTCAAACGCCAAGACGATCACCGACCACGTCGCGGTCCTCCGCCCCGACGCCGTCCTGATGGTGGGTCACTGCGCGGGCCTGCGAAACCACCAGGAGGTCGGCGACCTCGTCCTCGCCACCGGCTACATGCGCGACGACCGGATCCTCGACGACGTCCTGCCGACGAGCGTCCCGGTCGCCTCGAACCACTTCCTGAACGCGCTCCTCCTCGAGGAGATGGAGGCGCGCGGCCTCTCCTACCGGCTCGGGACGGTCTTCACGACCTCGAACCGGAACTGGGAGTTCAACCAGTCGGGCGCCCTCGCCGCGATCCGTGCGAGCCGGAGCGTCGCCGTCGACATGGAGTCGGCGACCGTCGCCGCGAACGGCTTCCGCTACCGGATCCCGACGGCCGCCCTCCTCTGCGTCAGCGACAAGCCGCTCCACGGCCAACCGAAGCTCTCCGCCGAGGCGCAGTCGTTCTATCGCGAGAGCCGGGTCACCCACCTCGAGGTCGCCGCCGAGGCGCTCGAGAAGGCGCGGGACCGCTTCCCCGGCGGCCTCCCCGCCTCCGACATCCGCTCCTCGGACGAGCCTCTCCTCGGTTCGAGCTGAGGGCGACGGCGGCGGTTGCGCGCTCCGGCCGAGACGGCCGCAGCGCGCGATGGACACGCCTTCCCCTCGTTCGCCCTCAGCGATAGTAGCCGCTCACGTCGACGATGACGTGCGTCGTCCCGGTCTCCTGTCGGTCGAGGACCGACAGGACGCCGCCGACGAGGCCGAGCGTCGTGTTGTTCGCGCGCGTCTTCCCCGCCGCGAAGGAGATCGTGCTCGTCCCCGGTACGGTCCCCGTCCCGGGGTAGACCGTCAGGCTCCCCGCCGACGTCGGGTTCGTGACGGTGACGTTCAGAGCAACGGCCGCCGCGTCGGCCGGGACGCCGCATTGGCCCGCGATCGTGAACGCCCTCGCCGCGCCCGCGGCGAGCGGCGGGCCGCCGTAGGGGCCGGTCGCGTTCCGGGTATCAACGATCCGGCAGGGGACCAGGGTATGGAAAGAGAGCGGGTCGGCCGTCGGGCTCCAGCCGGCGATCCGGGCCATGAGCCACCAGAGCGCGCTGGCGACGCGCTGCGCGCCGGCGGCGCTCAGGTGCCCGCCGTCGGAGGTCCACTCGTCCCACATCAGCTCGCGGCCGCTGCCGTCGACCCGCTTCACGCCCGCGGCGTTATGGCTCTCGATGTCGGCGACGTCGAAGAGCACCTTCCCGTTCGCGGCGGCGTACGCCCGCACGAGGTCGTTGAACGCCTGGCGGTTCGTGTTCCCCGACGTCTCGATCGGGATCGTCCACCAGACGAAGCGTTTCGTCGGGTACGTCGCCTCGAGCCCGAGGAGCGCGTCGCGGTAGTAGGTGAAGCTCGCGTTCGGGTCGATGTAGCAGAACTTCATCGTCAGGACGTCGAAGCTCGACCCCTGCGCGGCGGCCTGCGCCACGAGATCGTCGACCTTCGCCTGCCAGCCCGGGTTCCCGCGGCTCTGGAAGTCCCAGAGGCTCCGGTCGTACCGGGCGTTCGCCGTGTGGAGGGCGTCGAGTCCCGAGTCGATGTTCCCGCCGACGGAGGCGTGGCGGACGAGGAGGCGGAGCGCGGCCGCGTTCGCGATCGCCGCGTCGGGGATCGCGGCGACGTCCGTCGTGGTGTGGTCGGAGACGATCGCCTGGGCGCCCGCCCGCGAGGCGGGGACGAGCAGGCAGAGGACGACGAGGGTACCCGTGAGGATCTTCATGCTGTCTCTCCGGCCGGCTCCGGGACTATCGACCCGAACGTGTTGGCATGCAAGCACGCCTCCCCGGGCGCATCCGCTCTTCTACGGCTCGAACGGGTCCGGATCGGAGGCGACGAGCTGCCGAAGCGGCTCGGCCCCGAGGAAGCCCTCCGCCGCGGAAGCGGCCCCGAGCTTCCACGAGGCGAAGACGGCGGCGCGCCGGAGCGCCGCCCGCGCGTCGCGCTCCCTCAGGTAGCCGTCCAGGAACGCCGAGAAGAGCGCGTCGCCCGCGCCGACCGTCGAGACGACGGAGCGTGTCCGCACGGCCGGGACCCTCTCGACGATCCCTTCGGACGGGAGGTGGAGGAGGGCGCCCCTCGCCGCCATCCCGACGACGACGACCTCCGGGGAGAACCTCGCCCCGAGCTCGCGGGCGAACTCCTCGGGCGCCGCCGGGAGCGCGTCGTCGCTCAGGAAGACGACCTGCGCGGCGCGAAGGAAGTCGCCGTTGTACGGGTCGTCAAGAGAGGCCAGGGCGTGGACATCGGTCGCGACGAGCTTGCCCGCGGCTCGAGCCGCGGCGAGGAAGGGGCGCGAGAAGTTGACGTTGCAGAGGGCCGCCGCGTCGGAGGCGGCGAGCGCCTGGACGAAGAGCTCCTGCGGGTAGGCGCGCTCCTGGACATCCTTCAGGTCGACGTGGATCTGGCGTCGCCCCTGACCGTCGTAGAGGACGACCGACTGCGCCGTCTCGCGGGCCCCGTCGCGGACCCAGAAGCCGTCGAGGCCGTCCCGCGACAGGGCGTCGCGCACCTGGCGCCCCGCGAGGTCGGGGGCGACGAGCGAGAGGAGAAGGGGCGCGTTCCCGAGAGCCTGGAGCGCCCGGGCGACGTTGTAGCCGACGCCGGAGACCGAGGAGGCGACGCCGAAGAACGGGTAGCGGACCGGGAAGTACGGGACCGGGAACGCTTCGACCTTCACGGTCGTCTCGAGGTTCACGAGGCCGGAGACGAGGATTCGTGCCATGACGCCCCATTCTGCTCCACGGTGCCCTTTGCCGCGGACGGCACGTGTGCACAATGCGCGGCGACCCCATCTCGCGACCCGGAGGTTCCCGTGCCCCGTACGCATCGCCGCCTCGCATCCGCCCTCCTCGCCTTCACGCTGCTCGCCGCGCCGGCCGCCGTCCTCCTCGCGGAGAAGGGCGCCGCTCCGGCCGCCCCCGCGCGCCGGACCGTCGCCGTCACGATCGACGACCTCCCGTTCGTCGCCTACGGCCTCCCGCTGGAGGCGGTCCGGACGCTCTCGAAGGAGCTCGTCGCGGCGCTCGCCGCGCGGAAGGTCCCGGCCGTCGCGTTCGTCAACGAGGACCGCGTCTTCGTCCGCGGCGAGGTGGACGAGCGGATCGCCCTCCTCGAGGAGTGGCTCGACGCCGGGATGGAGCTCGGGAACCACACCTGGGGCCACCCCGGCCTGACGCGCACGCCGCTGCTCCGGATGCAGGACGCCGTCGTCCGGGGAGAGGTCGTCACCCGCCTCCTCCTGGAGAGGCGGGGGAAGGCGCTCCGCTGGTTCCGTCACCCGTACACGCAGACGGGGGCCACGAAGGAGACCAAGGAAGCCTTCGAGGCGTTCCTCGCCGGGCGGGGCTACGCCGTCGCTCCCTTCAGCATCGAGCACGAGGACTGGGTCTTCGCCTCGGCCGACGCGAAGCTCGCCGCGGAGAGGGACGAGGCCGGCCGCGCGCGCCTCCTCGAGGCGTACCTTACGAACTTCGAGGCGCGCGTCGCCTTCTACGAGGAGCGCTCGCGCGCGCTCTTCGGCCGCGAGATCCCGCAGATCCACCTCGCGCACGCGAACGCCCTGAACGCCCGGGCGATGCCGCACCTCCTCGAGCGTCTCGAGAAGCGAGGCTACGCGTTCGTCACGCTCGACGAGGCGCTCGCCGACCCCGCCTGGAAGAGCCCCGACGGGTACGTCGGCAAGTGGGGCCCGTCCTGGCTCCACCGCTTCGCGGCGGCCCGGGGCGAGGACGTGGGCGCCCTCTTCCGGGCCGAGCCCGAGGCCCCGAAGTGGGTCGCCCAGCTCGACGAGGCGCGGCGGGCGGCGGCTCCCGCCACGCCCTGAGCGTCGCGCTGGCGGATCAGCCCCTTCTCTTCCCCACGAGCGCGAATCCCGCCTCGCCGCCGATCTCGTCCCAGACGCCGAGCGAGATCCGCGGCGCCGGCGCGTCGCTCTCGACTTCGAGGGTGTAGGTGAGGTGCGAGGCGTCGGCCTTCGCCTCCTCGCCGCGCTTCACCTCGAACTCCTGCCTTCGGCGCACGACCTCGGAGAAGTCCCCCTTGGGCGTCGCCGCAACGACGAAGACCGAGAACTTCCCCTTCGCCGCGGCGGGGCCCGGCACCCGGACGAGCGCACCGAGGGGAATACGGACCTCGAGCGGGATCCGGTACTTCTTCCCTTCCGGCTTCGCCTCGCCCGCGGCGACCGAGATGCCGATGCGCGAGTTCGCGTCGGGTGCGAAGAGGTTCGCGAGGGCCCGGTCGGTGAGCCGCTCCTCGGCCGTCCTCTCGGCCACCGTCGTCCGGGTCCGCACCGTCAGCCCCTCGCGCTTCACACGGACCTTCACCGCTTCCGGCTTCGTCGTCCCCGAGGCCGGGAAGCCGAGCGAGTAGTAGGAGCCGAGGTCGCTCGCGACCTGGTCGAGGAAGCGCGGCAGCTCGCCCGGGTGGCCTGCCGTCGACCCGCCCGTCTTCGTCGTCACGAAGTCGAGGCCGGCCATCTCGTTCGTCCAGATCGCGTCGAACCCGGACCCGTAGGCGGGGGACGAGGTCGTCGGGTTCAGGGCCGCGGAGTCCGCGGCCGAGGCGAACGCCACTCTCTCGTAGGGATAGATGCCGTAGAGAGTGACCCCGCTCGCGTTCGCGGCGGCAGCGAGCTCCTCGAGGAGGGGCTTCCCGTCGCGTTCCTTGGGGGACCCGACGGGCGCGCTGCGCGGACCGACGTGGAACTCGCGCCCCGGGAACCGTCCGAAGTGGTGGGCCACGAGGACGAGCGACTTCCGCCCCTCCATCCCCGCCATCAGGGCGACGAGGCCGCGAAGGGCGGTCACCTTCGCCTTCATCATGCCGTAGGCCTGGAGCGTGCCGATCTCGCGCGAGGTCTCCGTCGAGCCGACCGTCCCGCCGACGCGCGGGTCGGCGGCGATCGAGTCGAACCAGAGGTCGCGAGCGGCGAGCTCGGCGATTTCGTTCGCCTCTGCGTCCAGCCGGGCGACGCGACGGGCCACGACGTCGAGCGTCTCGTCCAGCGCCGCGAGGTCGTCGGTGAAGGTGCGAACGACCCGCACGGAGTCGCCCCACGAGACGACCATCGCCTCGTCGCCCGGCCCCGTCAGGGCCTTTGCGAGGAACTCCTTCACCCCGTCGAAGAGCTCGCGGCGGCGGGTCGGCTCGGGGAGGTAGAGCCGGTCGACGAAGACGACCACCTTTCGGGGCTGCCGGGAGACCTCCGCCGGCGCCCCGGCCGGCACGGCTCCGGACGCCACCTGCGTCGCCGGCGCGCCCGGAAGGGCACTTGTCTCCTCGCGCCGCTCCTCGTGGAAGTTCGTGATGACGACGGGCTTGCCGCCGTGGAGGAGCTCGAAGTCGGCCGCCGTCAGGCCGTGGACCGGCTTCCCGTTCCTGTCCGTGACGACGACGTCGACGCCCAGGATCGAGACCTCGGCCGAGGCGGCGATCCGGGGGGCGTCCGAGGCGGGCTGGGCGCCGGCCCGTCCTGAAGGGAGGACGAATGCGGCGACGGCGAAGAGCGCCGCCATCACGGTGATCGTGGACACATTCCGCTTCGGAAGGCCGACGATCTCTTTCGGGGACGATCTCATACGGTGCCCCTCCACGCCGTCCTCCGTGTGCAGATAACATGCCGACCGCCGGCGGGGACGCGGGACGCGCCTCCTGTCCGGGACGCCGATTCGGAGGGACCGTCGATGTACACGCTCGTCCTGCTACGCCATGGGGAAAGCCAGTGGAACCTCGAGAACCGCTTCACCGGCTGGACCGACGTCGACCTCACGGACAAGGGGCGCGAGGAGGCCCGCGAGGCGGGGCGGCTGCTGCGCACGGAGGGGTACGACTTCGACGTCGCCTACACCTCGGTCCTGAAGCGCGCGATCCGGACGCTCTGGATCGCCCTCGACGAGATGGACCGGATGTGGCTCCCCGTCATCCGCTGCTGGCGCCTCAACGAGCGGCACTACGGGGCGCTGCAGGGGCTCAACAAGGCCGAGACGGCCGCGAAGTTCGGCGAGGAGCAGGTGCTCGTCTGGCGGCGCAGCTACGCGACGCCCCCGCCCGCCCTCACGTCCGACGACGAGCGCTACCCGGGGCACGACCGTCGCTACGCCTCGCTGACGGCGGAGGAGCTGCCGCTCACCGAGTCGCTCAAGGAGACGGTCGCCCGCTTCGTCCCGTACTGGGAGGGGACGATCGCCCCCGACGTGAAGGCGGGCCGGCGCGTCCTCATCGCCGCGCACGGCAACTCGCTCCGCGCGCTCGTGAAGCACCTCGACGGCCTCTCCGAGGAGGCGGTCCTGAAGCTCAACATCCCGACCGGCGTCCCGCTCGTCTACCACCTCGACGAGGCGCTGAAGCCGGTGAAGAGCTTCTACCTCGGCGACGCCGAGGCCGTCGCCGCGAAGGCCGCGGCCGTCGCGAACCAGGGGAAGAAGGGCTGACGGGACAAGCCGGGGTCAGCCGAACGGATTCCGGACCACGACCCCGGCCAGTTTCTGCCCCGCGTTCAGGTCCTCGCTCCAGAGGACGCCGCAGCCGCTCTGGCGGGCGCTCTGGAGGATCAGGGCGTCCCAGAGGGAGACCCTCGCCTTTCGGGCGAGCGCGATCGCATCCAGCACGTCTCCCCGCGAGGGCTCGTGGCAGGGCCAGGCCGACAGATCTTCCACGAGTCGGGACGCTACCTCCGGCGCCAGGGGCCTGGCGACCTTCCGGGTCAATGTGACGTAGAGCTCCTGGAGGACCTGCAGGCTGAGGCAGCCCCGGTCGGCCTCCCAGAGCCCTCTCACGAGGACCCTCGCCTTCTCGCCCTTCTCCCCGCTGCTCCGATCGAAGGCATAGACGAAGACGTTTGTGTCGACGAACTCGCGAGCCGGCTCAGCGCTCATGCAGCGCGTCCCGGGAAGCGGGCCGGCGCCCCCGCGTTCCGAGGTCGACCGGCCGGTCGAGCGCCGAGAGGCCCCGCTGGCGGGCGCGCGCGTAGGCGTCGTCGTCGTCCACCGCCCGCTCGAGGAGCCCGGTCAGGAGCGCCGAGATGGACGTCCCCCTCTCGGCGGCCAGGACCTTGACTCTCGTCAGGACGCCCTTCGGCAGGACCAGCGTGACGTTCTGGGTGCCGGGGCGCTCGAGGGGCTGCTTCACGCAAACCAGTGTAGCACGTGAACGCGTGAAGACGCGGCCGCCGGGCCCCCGGCTCCACCCGGCCCGACCCTCAGACGATCCGCTCGCGGATGCGCGCCGAGACGAGGTCCATGACCCAGACCGCCACCGCGATCAGGAGGACGAGCGTGCCGACCTCGCCCCACTCGCCGAGGTCGACGCGGGGCTTCAGGATGTAGCCGATGCCGCCGCCTCCGACGAAGCCGATGATCGTCGACATGCGGACGTTGATGTCCCACCGGTAGATCGTGAAGGAGAGGAACGGCGGGATCACCTGCGGGACGACGCCGTAGCGGAGGACCTGGAGCGTCCCGGCGCCGGTCGCCTTGATGGCGTCCATCGGCCCGCGGTCGATGCTCTCGATCGACTCCGAGTAGAGCTTCACGAGCGAGGCGACGGAGTGGACCCACAGGGCGAGGACGCCGGCGAACGGCCCGATGCCGACCCAGGAGATGAAGACGAGCGCCCAGACGAGCGGCTCGACGGCGCGCGTGAGGTTCATCAGGGTCCGGAGCGCCGTGTAGACGACCTTCGCGGCCGTGCTCTCCCGCGTCAGGTTCCGGGCCGCGGCAAAGGAGAGGACGAAGGCGATCGGGATCGAGAACGCCGTCGCCATGAAGGCGAGGAAGAGCGTCTGGGCGAGGAGGATCAGCCCCTCGAAGAGGACCGCGCCCGACGGGTGGAGAAGGCCGCGGAGGACGCCCGAGGCCTTCTCGAAGTTCGTGAAGAAGGTCCCGAGGTCGACCTCGGTGACGAGCCAGCCCGTGAAGAAGGTCAGCTCGACGAAGAAGAGCGTGAACCACCCGCGGAGCGTTTGATTCCACGGCCGCTCGGCCGGTTCCTGCGGGAGCGCTCCGGCGAAAGCCTGGCCGGGCGTCCCGCCGACCAGGCGCGCGGCGCCGTTCCAGGCCAGAGCGAGGAGGAGCCCCGCGCCGCCGAGGACCGCGTAGTGGAGCCTCTCCAGGATCTCCTGGGCCGTCCTGAGAGTCCCTTCCTCCATCGGGAAGACGAGGGCGCGGACGAGGAGCTCGCCCATCAGGAGGAACGTCGCCAGGAGCGCGGCGTCGACGAGGAGCGCGAGGAGCCGGGCGCCCGGCCCGGGCGGAGGAGGCGCGGCGCGCTTCAAGAGGTCGCCTCGAAGCCGAACTCGGCTTCCTCGCCGTAGATCGACCGGAGGGTCGGAAGGTCGAACGCTTCGGGCTTCCCCTCGGCGACCAGCTTCCCCTCCCGGAGCGCGACGGCGCGCGTCGCGTAGCGCTTCATCAGGTCGAGGTCGTGGAGGGAGCAGATCACCGTGATCCCCTCCTCCCGGTTCAGAGCCTCGACGTGCCGCATCACGGAGTTGCGGAGGGCCGGGTCGAGCGAGGCGACCGGCTCGTCGGCGAGGATCAGCCTCGGCCGCTGCATCAGCGCGCGCGATGGCGACCCGTTGCTGCTGCCCGCCCGAGAGTGCGTCGGCGCGGCTGTCGCCCCGGTCCCCCATCCCGACCCGCTCGAGGCACGCCTGCGCCTCGGCCCGGTCGGCTTCCGGGAAGAGGAGGAGGAGGCTCCGGAGCGTGCCGGTCCTCCCGAGCGCCCCCGAAAGGACGTTGTCGCGGACCGTGTGCCGCTTCACGAGGTTGAACTGCTGGAAGATCATCCCGACCTCGCGGCGCAGCGCGCGAAGCTCGGCCCCCTCGGCGCCGGTCACCTCCCGGCCGAAGATCGAGATCTTCCCTTCCGTCGGGTCGACGAGACGGTTGATACAGCGCAGGAGCGTCGACTTCCCCGAGCCGGAGAGGCCGAGGACGGCCAGGAACTCCCCCTCGCGGACCTCGAGCGACACGTCGTCGAGGGCCTTGATGCCGTCGGGCCACACCTTCGACAGGCGCTCGACCGCCACGGCGACGGGCGGCGTCACTTCTTTCCCTCCCGCTTCCTGCGGAGCTTCTCCTCCTCGGCCTCGAGGAGCTGGACGGCGCTGACGCCAGTCGACCGGAGCGTCGCGCGAAAGCCGTCGAAGGTGGAGTCGTCGCAGGAGCGGGCGTCGACCGAGGCGACGAGGTCGAGGTAGGCGCGTAGCCCCTCGGGGGTCGCGATGAACTTCCGGAGCGAGCGCTCGAAGCGGTCCCACGTCGCTTTCGGGAAGCCCCGCCGCACGCAGCAGACGTCGTTCGGGATCGGGTCGGTCAGCGCGAGGACGCGGACCTCGTCGAGGAACGCGAGGCGCCCCTCGTCGGTCGGGATCCGCTTCATCAGGAGGTGCCGGGCGTCGGCGACGAACGTCCGCTCCACCTCGTTCACCTTCCCGGGCGGAGAGTAGAACGAGGAGCCGCCGGCCACCTTCCCGTCCGCGACCGCCTGGACGACGTTCGCGTGCCCTCCGGCGTAGTAGACGTGCCCAAGCTTCACGCCCGTCGCGTTCAGGAGGTTGAGCGGGAAGATGTAGCCGGAGGTGGAGGTCGCGTCGGAGAACGCGAACGGGCGGCCGGCGAGGTCCTCGAGGCGCGAGACGCCCGAGTCGGTGCGCGTCATCACGGAGCCGTAGTAGACCGTCACCCGCTCGCGGGCGGGCTCGGCCGTCTTGAACGCGACGCGGGTCCTCGCGAGCGTCCCCGGCCGCTCGTACTCGAGGAGCTTCCTCCCGTCGCCGACGAGGTCCTTCGGTCCGGAGAAGACCCAGCTCGAGGCGGCCGCGTCGACGATGTCGGCGCGGTCGAGGAGCTGCCGGACGGCGTCGCGGTCGTCCTCCGCCGCCACCTCGGTCCAGCCCGGCGACCACTTGTCGAGCTCGGGGACGAGCGAGGCCCGGAGCTCGGGCGAGAAGCTCTTCGGGATCGCGATCCGCTTGCCGGCGAGGTCGCCGAGCTTGGCCGGCTCGCCGGGGCCGTTGCGCGTCACCACGACCGCATACCGCTCGGCCTCGCGGACGACCTGGAGCCGCGCTTCGGCGCCGAAGCGGGCGTTCGCGACGACGTAGGCGAAGGCGGGGACCCAGGCGATGTCGGCCTGCCCGACGCCGAGCGCCTGCACGACCGCGGCGTAGCTCGTCGGGACCGCGGAGCGGATGACGAGGCCCGTGTCCTTCCTCACGAACTCCGCGAGCTCGTTCCCGCGTCGCGCGAGAGTTCCCTGCTCGACCGAGGGGACGAAGAGCATCCGGATGACCTGCTCTCCCGCCCGCTCGATCCGGCCTCGGCGGACGAGGCCCGCGACGAACACGAGGAACAGGAGCGCGGCGAGGAGCCAGCCGAGCCTCGGGAGGAGGGCTCCGCGTCCCGGTGACGGACGCGACCCCGCCCGGGCCGCTTCTCCTCCCCTCCTCATCCCGATCCGGGAGTCTAAGGCATCCGTGTGAAGCCCCCGCCGCGCGTCGCTCCCCCGGATTCCTTGACGCCCTCTCGGCGCCGGGGCTACCGTCGCGCCGGATGGACACGCCGCTCGGTCGCACGCTCGCCGTCACGAAGGCGCTCGCGAACCCGGCCCGCCTCCGGATACTCGCCATCCTCGCCGGGGGCGAGTGCTGCGTCTGCCAGCTGACCGCAGTTCTCTCTCTCGCACCGTCCACGGTGTCGGCGCACCTCTCGGAGCTTCGCCGGGCGGGGTTCCTCCTCGTCCGTAAGGCTGGGAAGATCGTCTTCTACCGCCTCGACGAGCGCGCGGCCCTTTCGGTCTGGAGGAGGGCCGCGCTCGCCGGACTCCACGACGACGCCCGGGTCGCCGAGGACCGAGCGCTGCTCGAGAGGGTGAAGACGGTCGACGTCGAGACCTTCTGCGGCGCCGGGCCCCGGTGGAGGCTCCTCCCCGCGTTCCGCCCGTCGAAGGGCGCGGCCGCTCCGCGCCGCCGCCGCTGACGCCCGGGGCGGCGCGCCGAGAGCCTCCCTATCGCGCGCTTCGCACCCCCCAGAGAGTCCGTCCCGCGACGGCGGCGAGGACGATTCCGCCTCCGAGGAGGGCCCAGCCCGAGGGGCGCTCCCCGAGCCCGAGGAACGCCCAGAGCGGGTTGAAGGTCGGCTCCAGCATCCCGATGAGCGACGCCTCGGCGGCCGGAACGACCGAGAGGCCCCGAACGAAGAGGATGTAGGCGAGTCCCATCTGCACGACGCCGAGGAAGACGATGACTCCGAGCCCGCGGCCGTCGAGCGAGAGGTTCCCCCAGGCGAACGGAAGCGCGAGGAGCGCGGCGAGGACGTTCCCGAGGAAGACCGAGGCCATCGCGTCCCGCGACTGGTCGCGGCGTAGCAGGACGACCGTGAGCGCGAAGAAGAGCCCCGAGACGACGGCGAGGAGGTTTCCCGCGAGATCGCCGCCGTCGAGCCGGCCGACGAAGAAGAGCGACATTCCGCCGAGGGCGACCGCGATCGCGACGGCGTCCTCTTTCCGGAAGCGCTCCTTCAGGAGCCACGGCCCGAGCGCGAGGACGTAGAACGGGCCCGTGTACTGGAGGAAGATCGCGTTCGCCGCCGTCGTCAGCTTGTTGGCCGAGACGAAGCACAGGATCATCAGGGCGTAGGAGAGCGCCGTCGCCAGCGACGCCTTCTTCCACCTCTCGATCCCGGGGCGATAGACGGCCGCGAGGAAGAGGAACGTGATCGACGACCGCCAGAAGACGACGCCGACGGCGTCGAGCGGGACGAGCTTGATCGCGAGGCCCGCCGTCGACCAGAGGAGCGCCGCGCCGGCGATGGAGAGGCGGCCGGCGCGGGGGGCGAGCGGGGCGTCCATTCAGCGGCCGAGGACGAGGACCGGGACGGTGAGGGCGAGGGCGCGCTCGGGAAGGCAGGTCCCGTCGCCGCAGGCGCGATAGCGGAGCGAGATCGCGACGGGGTGCTCCCCCTCCGCGGCCCCTTCGCGCACCTGGAAGACGAGCGTCACGCCGATCCGCCCCTCGTAGCCCGGCTCGGAGGAGCCGTCCGCGTGTGCGACCGTTCCCCGCGGCGGCAGCTCCACCGCGACGCAGTGCAGCCCCGGACCGCCCCAGGCGTCGACGGCGAGCGGCGACTCCCCGGTCAGGGCCCAGCCCTCTGCGACGTCGATCGCGATCCGCACCTCGAGCATCTCGCCCGGTGAGGCGCGGTCGGAGGAGAGGGAGGCCGCGACCCGGACCGGGCCGCTCGACGCGGGCGTCTCGGCGGGAACCGGCTTCGAGCGTCCCGATTCTTCGTCGTCGGCCGTGTCCCTGCCTCCGGCTTCCGCCTCGGGAGCCGCCCCGGCAGGTCGCAGGAGGCCGCTCGTTCGAAGCTCCTCCCACGCCAGGTGCCACGACTCCGTTCCGTGCGGGACGCGCTCCATCAGACCAGAGACCTCCTCCACCTCCGCGAGCGCCGCAGCTGCGAGGGCCGCGTCGCCGTCGCGGCGGGCGAGGCGGGCCATCGCCCGCGCCGCCGCCGCCGGCGCGGAAGGGATCGCCTTGTCGAAGAGGTCGCGCGTTCGCGCGAAGAGCCGCTCGTGCCCTTCGCCCGTGAACGCGAGCCCGGGGACTCCCGGGCGGCCGAACCGGGCGCGGAGGCCGGCGACGGTCCGGCGTGCCTCGGCGGCCCACCGCGCCTTGCCGGACGGGTCGGGCTCGGCCTCGGCGAGGTCGAGGAGCGCGAGAGCGAGGAACGCCTCGTCCTCGAGAAACGCCGGGATCCGGGCCTCGCCGTCCTTCCAGGTCCGGTAGAGGCGGCCTCCGGCGTCGCGCATCCGCGTCAGGAGGAACTCTGCCGAGGCCCGAGCGGCGTCGAGGTAGCGCGGCTCGCCGAGGATCGACGACGCGACCGCGAGCCCGGAGACGGCGAGGGCGTTCCAGCCCGCGATCCGCTTGTCGTCGGTCCCCGGCGGGACGCGGAGGCGCCGTCGCTCGAGCAGGCGCGCGCGGATCGGCGCGAGCCGCCGCTCCTCCTCGGACGAGGGCTCCTCGGCGAGGTGGAGGACGTTCCGGCCCGTCGCCCGCCCGGTCGACTCGTCGTGGAAGTTCCCTTCGGGCCGGACGCGGTAGGCGGAGGCGAAGAGCGCCGCGTCGTCGCCCGCCACGGCCCGCACCTCCTCCTCCGTGAAGACGAAGTAGCGCCCCTCCTCCCCTTCCGAGTCGGCGTCGGTCGCGGCGAAGAAGCCCCCCTCCTCGCCCCGCATCTCGGAGAGGAGCCAGTCCCCGATCCCGCGCGCCGTCCGCCAGTAGAGGTCGCGCCCCGTCAGGACGAACGCCCGCGCGTAGAGCGCGAGGAGCTGGGCGTTGTCGGTGAGCATCTTCTCGAAGTGCGGGAGGAGCCACCGCTCGTCGGTCGAGTAGCGGTGGAAGCCGCCGGCGAGGTGGTCGTGGATCCCGCCGAGGGCCATCGCGTCGAGCGTCTTCAGCGCCATCGACCGCGCGATCGAATCCCCCTCGACGCCCTTCAGGAGGAGCCATTCGAGGGCGAGGTGGGGCGGGAACTTCGGCGCGCCGCCGAAGCCGCCGTGCCGGGCGTCGAACGTCCGCTTGAGCGTCTCGGTCAGGACGCTTCCCGTCCGCGCCGTCAGCGGTTCACGCCCGGCGCGATCGGTGATGCGGCCCGCGCGCTCCACCTCCGCGACGATCTCGTCGGCCCCCTTCGAAAGCTCCTCGCGCCGCTCGCGCCACGCCTCGGAGAGCTTCTCGAGGATCGTCCGGAACCCCGCCTGGCCGCGCCGGTCCTCGCGCGGGAGATACGTCCCACCGAAGAACGGGCGCCCGTCGGGGAAGAGGAACGCCGAGAGCGGCCAGCCGCCTCGCCCGACCATCGTCTGCACCGCGCTCATGTAGACGTCGTCGACGTCGGGCCGCTCCTCGCGGTCGACCTTCACCGACACGAACCGCTCGTTCAGGAGCGCCGCGACCCCCTCGTCCTCGAACGACTCGTGCTCCATGACGTGGCACCAGTGGCAGGCGGAATATCCGATCGAGAGGAAAAGCGGCCTGTCCTCCCGCCGCGCCTTCTCGAACGCCTCCTCCCCCCACGGGTACCAGTCGACCGGGTTGTGCGCGTGCTGGCGCAGGTAGGGAGACGGCTCGTTCGCGAGCCGGTTCGGGGGACGGGACGGGTGCGTCATTCCGGGATTCTGCCGCACCCGCCCGGCCCGTCCGTCAGGGCCCGCCCCGCCGCCGCCGGACGGCCTTCCAGGCCTCCACGACGAGGAGGACCGCGAGGCCGGAGCCGAACGCGATCCCGAGGTCGCGCGCGCCGAGCGGCGCGGTCGAGAAGACCCTCTGGAGGAACGGGACGTAGACGACGGCGACCTGCAGGCCGACCGTCGAAAGGAAGGCGGCCACCATGAGCGGGTTCGTCAGGAGGCCGAGCGTGAGGAGCGAGGCCTTCTCGGACCTCACCTCGAGCGCCAGGATCACCTGCGAGAAGATGAGGGTCGTGAAGAGGAGCGTCTGCCAGGCCGGGTCTCCGCTCCGGTAGGCCCAAAGCCCGATCCCGAGCGCGATCAGGCTCATGACGACGCCCATCACGAGGACGAACGGGACGAGCCCTCTCCCGAAGATGCTCTCCTCCGAGGAGGCCGGCGGGTGCTTCATGATGTCCGCCTCCGCCGGCTCTACGCCGAGCGCGAGCGCGGGGAGACCGTCCGTCACGAGGTTCATCCAGAGGATCTGGAGCGGCAGGAGCGGCAGCGGCATGCCGAAGAGCGGCGCGAGCAGCATGACCGCGATCTCGCTCGCGTTGCAGCTGAGCAGGTACTTGATGAACTTCCGGATGTTGTCGTAGATCTTCCGGCCTTCCTCGACGGCCGCGACGATCGTGGCGAAGTTGTCGTCCAGGAGGACCATCTCGGCGGCGTCGCGGGAGACGTCGGTGCCGGTGATCCCCATCGCGACGCCGATGTCGGCTTTCCGGAGCGCGGGGGCGTCGTTCACCCCGTCGCCGGTCATCGCGACGACCTGGCCCTGCGCCTGAAGGCTCGCGACGAGCCGGAGCTTGTGCTCCGGCGAGACGCGGGCGAAGACCGGCACCTCGCCCACCGCCCGTGCCAGCTGCGCGTCCGAGAGACGATCGATGTCGGCTCCCGTCCGGAACTCGTCCCCCTCGGTGATTCCGACCTGCTTCGCGATGTGGCGCGCCGTGAGCGGGTGGTCACCCGTGATCATGATCGGCCGGATCCCCGCCGCGCGGCAGCGCGAGACCGCGTCCGCGACCTCCGGTCGAGCCGGGTCGAGCATCCCGAAGAGGCCGACGAGCAGCAGCTCCTCCTCCAGCGAGGCGAGCTCGGCGGCGGAGGGCGGGCCGTCGAGCGGCCGGACGGCGAGACCGAGGACGCGCATCCCCTTCGCCGCAAGGTCGTCGTGCGCGGCCATCACCCTCCGGCGCGCCTCGTCATCCAGGGGCACGGCCGACTCCCCGGACCAGACGCTCCGCGTCTTTCCCAGGAGGCCGTCGATCGCCCCCTTCGTCACGGCGAGGTACCGGGGCGTCTCCTCCGGGAGGACGCGCCGCGCCCAGAGCGGGCGAAGGGAGGGAGGGAGCTCCGCGTCGCCGGCGGGGAGCTGGTGGACCGTCGTCATCCGCTTCCGCACGGAGTCGAACTGGAGCTCCGCGACGCGCGGGAGCGCCCGGTCGAGCTCGTCCTTCCGCGCGCCGTACTCGGCGGCCGCGAGGACGAGGGAGCCCTCCGTCGGGTCCCCGACGGCGTGGAACGCCCCGCCCGCGCCTTCGTCCTTCACGAGGGAGGCGTCGTTGCAGAGCGCGCCCGAGGCGAGGAGGAGGTCGAGCGTCGGAGCGAGCTCCGGCTCGGCTTCGCCGGCCCCGACCCGCCGAAGCGAGAAGTGCTCCGTTCCTTCGCGCTGGACGAGGTCGATCCGGTGGTCCGCGACGTCGAGCGCCGTCACGGTCATCCGGTTCTGCGTGAGCGTCCCGGTCTTGTCCGAGCAGATGACCCCGACCGAGCCGAGCGTCTCGACGGCCGGGAGCTTCCGGATGAGCGCTCTGCGCCGAAGCATCCTCTGGGCGCCGAGGGACAGGGCGATCGTCACGACGGCCGTCATCGCCTCGGGAATCGCGGCGACCGCGAGGCTCACCGCCGTCAGGAGGACCTCGAAGACCTCTTCGCGCGTGCCGGCCGAGCGGATTCCGAGGAGGAAGACGACGGCGACGAGGACGCCCGCCCCGATCGCGAGTCCCTTTCCCATCCGGTCGAGCCGCTGCTGGAGGGGGGTCTTCTCCTCCACGACCGACTGGATGAGGCTCGCGATCTTCCCGAGCTCCGTCGCCATCCCGGTCGCCGTCACGACGACCTCGCCGTGGCCCCAGGTGACCACCGTCCCCGCGAAGACCATGTTCCGACGCTCGGCGAGCGGCCTCTCCGGCTCCAGGACGACCCCGGCGTCCTTCTCGACCGCCTCCGACTCGCCCGTGAGCGCGGCCTCCTGCGCCCGGAGGTTCACGCTCGAAAGGACGCGGCCGTCGGCCGGGACGACGTTGCCCGTCTCGAGGAGGACGACGTCACCCGGAACGAGGTCCCGGGAGGAGATCTCCTGCAACCGGCCGTCGCGCCGGGCCCGCACCGTCGGCACCGACATCCGCTTCAGCGCCGCCATCGATCGCTCGGCTCGATACTCCTGCGAATACCCGAGGGCGGCGTTCAGGACCACGATCGCGAGGATGACGACCGCCTCGACCCAGTCCCCGAGCACGACCGAAAGGGCCGCGGCGACGACGAGGATCACCGTCATCACGTTCAGAAGCTGCTCGCGGACGATCTCGAGCCGGCTCCGGCCGGCCCGCTCCGTGAGCTCGTTCGAGCCGTGGCGCCCGAGGCGTGCCGCCGCTTCCGCCGACGCGAGCCCCGTCCCCGCTTCGCTGCCGACGTCCGCGAGGACCTCCGCGAGGCTCCGTTGCCAGGCGCCGGCCGAACGAGGCGCGCTCTCCATCTCGGGCTCGAGTATGCCCCGCGCGGGCGGGACCCGCGCGCGGGGCTCCCGCTTTCGCGAACGCCTCTGTAGGATCGCGCGCCATGACCGCAAACCCGCAGCGGCCGCACACGCGCCCGACGTCGACCGTCCCCGCCCTCCGACACGCCCTCCCGCTCCTTCTCTGCGCGCTCCTCACCCTGGCCGTCGCACGTCCCTCGCCGGCGGCCGCGCCGGAGAAGGCGCTGGTCTCCTGGGACGACGCGAAGCGCATCTCGATCGACGAGCTCGCCCGCCTCCTGAAGGACCCCACGGCCGCGAAGCCGGAGATGTTCCACGTCGGCTTCCGGGTCCTCTTCGTCCAGGCCCACATCCCCGGCTCCCGCTTCGCTGGCCCCGGGGCGAGCCCCGCCGGCCTCGAGACGCTCCGGAAGGCCGTGGCCGCGGTACCGAAGGCAAAGACGGTCGTCCTCTACTGCGGATGCTGTCCGTGGGAGAAGTGCCCGAACATGGAGCAGCCGTGGCGGCTCCTCGTCGCGGCCGGGTTCACCGACGTCCGCGTCCTCTACATCCCGACGAACTTCGGCCGGGACTGGGTCGGAAGGGGCCATCCCTCGGCCTCGGGAAGCGGCGACCGTGGCTGAGCGGCTCCGTCGTCTCCGGGCGCTCGGAGGCCTCGTCGCCTGCGCCGCGCTCCTCTCTCTCGCCGTCCGGGCCGAGGACCCGCCCGCGCCGAAGATCGGCGACCCGGCCCCCGCCCTCGGCCTCGTCGACCTCGACGGGAAGAAGCTCGATCTCTCCTCGCTCCGGGGCAACGTCGTCGTCGTCGACTTCTGGGCCACCTGGTGCGCGCCCTGTCGCTCCCAGGCCCCGAGGTTCGAAGCGCTGCAGGAGAAGCACCGGGGCCGCGGGCTCGTCGTCGTCGGCGTCTCGCTCGACGAGTCGGCCGAGCCGGTCCTGAAGTTCCGGAAGGAGCTCGGCCTGACGTACCGGATCGTCCTCGGCGACGAGACGGTGGCCGAGCGCTGGGGCGGCATCCTCGGGCTCCCGGTGGCCTTCGTCGTCGACCGGCAGGGGCGCCTGCGCGCGCGGCACGAGGGCGAGCACGACCTCGCCGCCCTCGAGGCGGACGTCGTCCGGCTTCTCGGAGAGAAGTAGCGCCGTCAGGCGGGCCGCGACAGGCGAACGCGCGCGATCCGCCGGGGCGTGCTTTCGACGACCTCGATCGTCAGGCCCGACTCCTCGTCGACGAACGCCGTCCCCGCCGGCGGGATCCGCTCGAGGCGATGGAGGATGAGCCCCGCGATCGTCGCCCAGCCCGGGTCCTCCGGCAGCTCGAGGTCGAGCAGCCGGTTCACGTCGCGGACGCCGGCGTGCCCCTCGACGACCCAGGCCCCCGGGCCGTCCTCGCGGTACGGCACGGCGTCGGCTTCCTTCTCGTGGAAGATCTCTCCGACGAGCTCCTCGAGGAGGTCCTCGAGCGTCACCAGGCCGGTGAACCCGCCCTGCTCGTCGACGACGAAACCGATCGGGACGTGCCGCTCCTGGAGCGCGCGAAGGACGCCGAGCGCCTCCACGGTCTCCGGGAAGAACGGCGCCTCGCGGACGATTCCCTGAAGCGGCAGCGTCGCGCCCTCGAGGATGCGCGCGAGGACTTCCCGGCCGAGGACGTACCCGGTCACGCCGTCGAGCCCCCCGTCGTGGACCGGGAAGCGCGCGAACCGGCTCCGGCTGACGGCGGAGACGATCTCCTCGCGCGTCGCCGTCGCGTCGATCGCGACGACCGAGGGCCGGGGCGTCATCACCGCTCCGACCTTCACCCCCGGCAGGTCGAGCGCCCGCGCCGCGATCTCCCCCGCCCTCGGGTCGAGCCCTCCCGTCGTCGCCGTCTCCTCGACGAGCGTCCGGAGCTCGTCCCTCGAGAGCCGGGCCTCGACGAACGACGTCCTGTCGCCGAAGAGTCGAAGCACCCCGTTCGAGCAGGCGGTCAGGAAGCGGACCGCCGGCCGGGCGAGGCGGGCGAGGAGTGCGAGCGGCCGGGCGATCGCGAGCGCGTACCTCTCGGCGAAGCGCATCGCGAGCGACTTCGGGACGAGCTCCCCGACGACGAGCGACAGGAAGGAGACGACGACGACGACGACCGCGAGGGCGACGTCGTCCGCCAGCTCCCGCGGCGCCCCGGCCGCTTCGAGCGCCGCCGCGAGCGGAGAGGAGAGCGTCGCCCCGCCGAAGGCCGCGGCCGCCGCACCGACGAGCGTGATCCCGATCTGGACGGTCGCGAGGAACCCCTCGGGGTCGGCCCGGAGCGCCGCCAGCGCCTTCGCGCCGGTCCGCTCCTCCTCGACGAGCTCGTCGAGGCGCGTGCGGCGGAGCGTCAGGACCGCGATCTCCGCTCCCGCGAACAGGCCGTTCACGACCACGAGCGCGAGGACGACGAGAACCCCGGTCACCCGTCGATTCTAGGGGCCGGCAAACAATACACGATTTCACGCCTGGCACCGGGAGTGGGGCACCGGGAGTGGGGGCCGGGTATCGTCCGGGGACCGGATGGAACGGACGACGCTCGGCGAGATCGCGGCGGTGTTTCTGCGCCTCGGCACGACCGCCTTCGGGGGTCCGGCGGCGCACGTCGCGATGATGCGCGACGAGGTCGTGAGGCGGCGCGGGTGGCTGACCGACGCGGAGCTCCTCGACCTCCTCTCCGCCGCGAACCTGATTCCCGGGCCGAACTCGACAGAGCTCGCCATCCACGTCGGCTGGGCCCGCCGCCGGTGGGCTGGACTCGCCGTCGCCGGCCTCTCGTTCATCCTCCCCGCGGCGCTGATCACCGCCGCGCTCGCCTGGGCCTACGTCCGCTTCGGGGCGCTCCCGGAGGCGGACCGCCTCCTCTGGGGCGTCAAGCCGGTGATCCTCGCGGTCGTCGTCCAGGCGATCGTCGGCCTGGCTCCGCACGCGGCCCGCACCGTCCCGCTCCGGCTCCTCGGCATCGTCGCCGCGGTCGCGGCCGCGCTCGGCGCGCACGAGCTCGTCGTCCTTCTCGGCGCCGGGCTCCTCGTCGCGGTCGTGCGGGCCGTCCGCTCCCGCGGCGCCGGTGGGAACGCCGCCCTCCCCGCGCTCGGGCCGCTCTTCCCCGTCGCGGCCGGCGCCGCCGGCCTCTCCGCGGTCGGCGCCGTCACGCTCCCGGCGATCTTCTGGCTCTTCTGCCGGACCGGGGCCGTTCTCTTCGGCAGCGGGTACGTCCTCGTCGCGTTCCTCCGGACCGACCTCGTCGAGCGGCTCGGCTGGCTCACGGAGGCGCAGCTCCTCGACGCCGTGGCCGCCGGACAGGTGACGCCCGGCCCCGTCTTCACGACCGCCACGTTCGTCGGCTGGCTCCTCGCCGGCCCGGCGGGCGCCGCCGCCGCCACCGCCGGGATCTTCCTTCCGGCGTTCGTCTTCGTGGCGCTGTCGGCCCCGTTCGTCCCGCGGCTGCGCGCTTCGCGGACGGCCGGCGCGTTCCTGGACGGCGTGAACGTCGCCTCCGTGGCGCTGATGGCCGTCGTGACGGCCCGGCTCGCGCCGGCCGCCCTCGTCGACCTCCGTGCCGCGCTCCTCGGTCTCCTCGCGGCCGTTCTCCTCGTGAGGTACCGCACAGGCTCGGTCGTTCTGGTCCTCGGGGGCGCCGCCGCGGGACTCATAATCGGACCGTGACGTCCATCGGCGACGCATTCCGGCGGAAGACCGCCGAGGCCGACTCTCTCCTCACGCCCGCCGAGCGGGTCGCGAGGGCCTTCTCTCTCGGAAACGACGACGCCGAGGCCTTTCGCCGTTCCCGGGGGCTGACGCGCGCGGCCGCCGAGGCCGAGCTCGCCGCGAAGAGGCGATCCGGCCGGATCCCGAGCCGGGTGGCGGGAACCGGATGAGCCTCCTCGCCGTCGTCGCGAAGCACCTCTCCCTCCGCCGCACGCCCTTCGCGACGGTCGGAGGCGTCGCCCTCGCGATCCGCGGCGTCGCCCGCTCGACGTTCGACGTCGACCTCCTGACCCTCGACGCCTCCGTCCTCGCCGACGCCTACTGGTCGCTCGTGACGCGCGACGGTGCGCAGGTCGAGATCCGGCGGGGCGACGGCGACGACCCGCTGCGCGGCCTCGTCCGGCTCGTCTCCCGCGACGAGCGCCCCGTCGACGTCTTCGTCGGCCGCGGCGCCTGGCTCGACGGCGTCGTGGCCCGCGCGGAGCCGTTCGACCTCCTCGACACGCGCGTCCCCGTCGTCCGCGCGGCCGACCTCGTCCTCCTCAAGCTCCACGCCGGAGGCACCCAGGACCTCTGGGACGTCACGCAGCTCCTCGCCACGGACGACGGCACGCTCGCCGACGAGGTCGTCGCCCGCCTCGCCGAGGTCCCCCGCGGCGCCGCCATCCTCTGGCGCCGCCTCCAGGAGGCCCCCCATCGGGGTCAGGCGTGAAATCGTGTATTACGCGGCCGACCGCGCCTCGCTCCGGCCCTTCCAGAGCGACGCGACGACCCCCGCGGCGAGGATGGAGAGGACGACGGCGAGGAGGTAGAGGTTGAAGTTCTCGCCGAGCTTCGCCTTCAGCCAGGTGTGGGTCATCATCTTGACCCCGACGACCATCAGGACGACGGCGAGCGCCACCTTCAGGTAGCGGAACGAGTCGATCATCCCGGCGAGCGCGAAGTAGAGGCTCCGGAGCCCGAGGATCGCGAAGACGTTGCTCGTGAAGACGAGGAACGGATCGGCCGTGATCGCGAAGATGGCCGGGATGGAGTCGACCGCGAAGATCAGGTCGGTGAACTCCACCATGACGAGGGCGAGGAGGAGCGGCGTCGCGAGGAGCGTCCCGGCCTTCGCCGCGTCGACGACCCTGTCGGCGACTACCGCCGCGCCCGGCGTCTCCGCCTCGTGCGAGGCGTCGGTCCCTGCCCTCACGAAGAAGTGCTCGCCGTGGAAGCGCTCGGTGACCGGGAAGAGCTTCCGCGTCGCGCGGACGACGAGGTTCCTGTTCGGGTCGGTCTCGCCCTCCTTCAGGAGGAGCATCTTGATCCCGGTCAGGATGAGGAAGCCGCCGAAGACGTAGATGATCCAGGAGAACTCCTGGATCATCCGCGCCCCCGCCGCGATCATCATTCCCCGCAGGATCAGCGCGCCGAGGATCCCCCAGAAGAGGACCCGGTGCTGGTAGAGCGCCGGCACCGCGAAGAACGTGAAAATCATGCTGATGACGAAGATGTTGTCGACCGCGAGCGACTTCTCGACGAGGTACCCCGTCACGTACTTGACGAGGGCCGAAGCGCCGTCGTTGTAGACGGTGCCGAGCCCCTCGACCGGGACGGGCCGGGTCGTCATCAGGTCGGGCGTCAGCCCGAGCCCCAGCCAGTGGTTCTCGTACCCGAGGTAGATGAACCCGCTGAAGGCGAGCCCGAGCGCGATCCAAAAGGCGGACCAGCCGAGCGCCTCCCGGACGGTCACGACGTGAGCCTTCCTGTGGAAGACCCCGAGGTCGAGCGCGAGAAGGGCCAGGACCAGGAGGATGAAGCCGGCGTACATCCAGAACACTCGGGAAGCTCCTTTCGAGGCCGACGCTCGACGCCGGACCCCGGACGCAGCGCTAACGAGAGACGTGCTGGCGAAATTCCCCGCCCGGACCGGGACCGGACGGACCGCCCGCGCTATGATCGCGGGCCTGAGACGGCTTCTGCAATCGGTCCTTGCCTGACGGGCCGGCGCGCCCCGTAGCGCGCCCCTGATCGAGACGGGCGACCCGCCCGGCGATGTCTGTTTCGCCGCGGCGCCCCGGCTCTCTTTCCCCGTCCGCACACCGAGATGGAGAAGCCCGCCATGCCCCTGACCCGATTCGGGTGGGACCGCGATTTCGAAGCCCAGTTCGAGAACCATGCGCGCGAAGGGCTCGTCCCCGGCCGCGTCCTGACCGCCTCCCGCGAGATCTACCGCCTGGCCACCGCCGCCGACGAGATCCCGGCCGAGCTCTCCGGCCGGCTCCGATACGCCGCGGAGTCCTCCGCCGACCTCCCCGCCGTCGGCGACTGGGTGGCCGCGCGGATCTACCCCGGCGACGGCCTCGCCGTCGTCGACTCCGTCCTGCCGCGCCGGTCCGCCCTCGTCCGACGATCTTCCGGCCGGCGGGACGAGGCGCAGCTGCTCGCGGCGAACGTCGACCTCCTCCTCGTCGCCGCGCCGCTCGGCGGAGAGCTGCGCGAGCGAAGGATCGAGAGGTTCCTCGCCCTCGCTCGCGAGGCGAAGGTCCGCCCCGCCGTCCTCCTGACGAAGGCCGACCTCGCCTACGATTCCGCGGCCGACCTCGCCGCGGCCCGGGCCGTCGCCGGCGACGCGCCGGTCGTCGTCGTGAGCGCGCGGACCGGCGCCGGTCTCGACGCGCTCGATCCCCTCCTGCCGCCGCACCGAACCGCCGCCCTCCTGGGTCCTTCGGGGGCCGGCAAGTCGACGCTCGTCAACGCCCTCCTCGGCGAACGCCGCCAGTCGACCCGCGAGGTCCGCGAGAGCGACCACCGGGGCCGGCACGCGACGACGAGCCGGGAGCTCTTCGCCCTCGCGAGCGGCGCCCTCCTCGTCGACACGCCGGGTCTCCGCGAGCTCGCGCTCTGGGACGGCGCGGAGGCGATCGCCGAGACGTACGACGAGATCGCGGCCCGAGCGCCGGCCTGCCGGTTCCGCGACTGCCGCCACGAGAACGAGCCCGGCTGCGCCGTCCGTGCGGCTGCGGACGAGGGCGTCCTCGACCCGGATCGCCTCGCCGCGTTCGAGAAGCTCCGCCGCGAGGACGAGTCGCTCGCCGAGCGCCGCGCGCTCGGGCCGGCCCGCGCCGAGCGCGAGCGCTGGCGGCGAATGATGGGTGGGGCGAAGGGGCCGGTGAAGCTGCGGTGAGGTGCGCCGTCAGCGGATCGCCGAGGCCGCGGGCTCGGAACCGATCGCGGCGCGGGCGAGGAGCTTCCCCGCCTCGTTCGAGACGAGGACCCAGCGGTCCCGGTGGGCCGTCGCGAGGATCGAGTACGGCCGTCGCCGGTTCCCGGGCGCCGCCCATTCGCCGAGGACCTCGTGATGCAGGAGGGCGAGGACCCGCCCAGGTCCGTTCCAGAGCCGCGTGAACTCCTCGTCGGTCTGAAAGAGGCCGGTGCGGTCGTGGCTTCTCCCAAACTGGAGCTCGCTCTCCGTCCCGATGCGGCTCAGCGGCGTCAGTCGGCGAACGTAGAACGGGAGGGACTCGACGTAGTCCCCGCGCTGGACGAGGAGGTCTCCGGGGCGAAGTGTCTGCCGGAGGGCCGTGACGATCGGCCAGCTGCCGTCCCACCGGGCCCAGGCCGGAAGGACGAGGTGCGCCCCGCCGAGGAAGAGGAGCCACGCGGAGGCGACGAGCAGGAGGCCTCGCTCCGGGACGAGCGTCGGGACGATCCCCACGAGCAGGAACCCCGCGAGGAGCGTCGCGGAGAGGGCGAGGAGGGGGCCCGCGAGGCTCGGGACGGCGAGGTCCTCGAAGGCGCCGGCCCACGCCGCGGCTGCCGCGAGGACGCCGAGGAGGCCGGCGATGCTCCAGCGCTCGCCGGGCCTGAGGGCGAGCCCCTCCTCGTCACGCGCCACGGCGAGCGCGAGGAGAAGCGCGATGGCGGGGAAGACGGGGTGGACATAGGGAATCAGCTTCGACTTCGACATCGAGAAGAACGCGACGACGAGGAGGACCCACAGGATCAGGAACGACTCGAGTGGACGCGCGAACCACCCCGCGCGGCGGCGCCCCGGCCAGACCGTCCGGAGACGCGGCAGGAGCGGCGTGAAGGGGAGGAAGCCTCCCGCGACGACCGCGAGGAAGTACCACGGGGCGCCGGGACGGTGATGGTTCGGGAGGAGGAAGCGCTCGAAGTGCTCGCGGACGAAGTAGAAGCGGAGGAAGTCGGGCTCGCGGAGCGCGGCGGCCACGTGCCACGGGACCGCGAGGACGAGGAACGTGAGGACGGTCCACGGCGAGAGGAGGGCCCGGAGCGGACGCGTCCTGCCGGTGGCGGCGGTCCACAGGAGCACCGCCCCTCCGGGCAGGAGGACGCCGACGAGGCCCTTCAGGAGGACGGCCGCCGCGGTCGACGCCGCGAATCCGAGCGCGAGCGTCCTCTCGCGCCGCAGGCTCGCACCGCCCTCGCCGAGCGCGGCGAACGAGAGGACCGCCGCGGTCTGGGCGGCCGTCAGGATCGGGTCGATGAGGACGACCCGGGCGAGGCCGAAGCCGAGAAGGGAGCCGCCGAAGAAGAGGGCGGCGAGGGCGCCGGCCCGCTCCCCCGCCCGGCGGCGGGCGAAGAGGAAGAGCGCGAGCATCGTGCCGATCGTGGCCAGCTTCCCGGGGAGGCGCGCCGCCGCCTCGCTCTCCCCGAAGAGCTCGTACGAGCCGGCGACGAGCCAGTAGGCCAGCGGCGGCTTCTCGATGTAGACGAGGCCGTTCTGGTGCGGGAGGACCCAGTCCCCCGAAGCGAGCATCTCCCGCGGGATCTCCGCGTAGCGCCCCTCATCCGGGTCGACGAGCGGCACCCGGAACGGCTCGGCGAGGACGAGCAGCGCGACGAGAATGGCGAGGAGCGTCTCGGGCAGGAGGCGAACGCGGGCGCTCGGCATGACGGTACGCTCGCCCAGGCCGTCGAATGCCTTCCGAACCCTCCCGAACGGTCGCCGAACGCCGTCTTCAGCTTCCCGTGCCCTTCCAGCCCGGGAGCCGCAGCTCGAAGACGGTCCGATCCGCTCCCGGCTCGGCGGCGACGACGTCGCCGCCGTGGACTCGCGCGACGTGCCGCGCCAGGGAGAGGCCGAGCCCGTGGCCCGGCGCCGTCTCGCGCGCGGAGGCGCCGCGGTAGAAGCGCTCGAAGACCTGCTCGCGCTCCTCCTCGGGAAGGGAGACGCCGGGGGTCTCGACGGAGAGCGTCACACCGTCCGCCGCCGCCGTGAGGACCGCCCGCGGGACCCGATCGGCCGGCGCGTACTTCCGGGCGTTGTCGAGCAGGTTGTCGACGGCGAGCCGGAGGAGCTCCTCGTCGCCCCGTACGAGCGCCTCGTCGGGCGCGTCGACCGCCACCGTCCGCTCCCCCGATTCCGCCGAAGCCCGCACGACGTCCGCGAGGTTTGCCGTCTCTTTCAGGTCGAGGCCGGAGGACTCGTCGCGCGCGAGGACGAGGAGGGCGTCGACGAGCCTCGTGAGCCGGTCCACCTCGTTGGTGACGGCCTGCAGCTCGAGCCGGCACGCTCCCGACGCGCCCGCGGCCGCGCGCTCGGCGCGGAGGCGGATGCGCGTCAGCGGCGTCCGGAGCTCGTGAGCCGCGTTCCTCACGAACGACGCCTCCCTCTCGAGCGCCGCTTCGAGGCGCCCGAGGACGCTCGCGAAGCTCCCTTCGAGGGCGGCGGCTTCCTTCGGAAGAGCGTCGAGAGGCGCCGGGACGTAGTCGCGCGGATGCTGGATCACACCGAGGCGGCGGGCCAGGTCCTCAATCGGGCGCGCCGCGGCTCGCCCCGCCCGGCGGCCGACGGCGAGCGCGACGAGTGACGAAGGGATGGCCGCGACGAGCAGCGCGGCCCAGAAGAGGCGCCGGAGGGGGAGCCCCTCCTCCGGCCGGCGTGCGACCTCCAGGACGATGCCGCCCGCGAGGGCGGCCCGCGTTTCGATCCAGCCCGAAGGAGGACGTCCGTCCTCCTCCCGGGCCGGGGGAGTCCCTCGCTCGGCGAGGAGCAGGCGCCCCCGATGGAAGCGGCCCCAGTCCGCCGGCTCCAGCGCCTGCGCGAGCGCCTCGCGCGCCGATTCTTGGGCGTCGTGCTCGCCCTCCGTCTGCTCGAGGACGAAGATCCGCGAGGCGGCGTCGGCCGTCCGCGACAGCTCGACGGCGTCGTGCCGGTCCCAGAGCAGCCGCAGCGCGAGAACGGACGCGACCGCGAAGACGAGCGAGGAGACGGCGGCAGTCAGGAGCGTCGCCGCGACCGTGCGGCGCGCGAAGGAGCGGACGATCACGCCCCCTCCGTGTCGAGCGCATAGCCGACGCCCCGCACGTTGCGGAGGAGGCTCCCTCCTCCCCCCTGCCGCAGCTTCCGGCGAAGCCGGCTGACGATGACCTCCAGGCTCGCCGCGGCCTCGGGCGTGTCGGCCCCCCAGACGTCCTCCAGGAGCGCCTCCCGGGCGACGACGACGCCGCCGGCCCGAACGAGGCGCGCGAGGAGGTCCAGCTCGCGCCGCGTCAGGGGAAGCTCCTCCTCCCGGAGGAACGCCCGCCGCCGGCGAAGGTCGACGCGCACGCCGCCGTGCTCGAGGACGGATCCGGACGGCCCGGGCCGCGCGCCCCGCCGAAGGAGAGCCCGGACGCGAGCCCGTAGCTCCGCGAGGGCGAACGGCTTGCCGAGGTAGTCGTCGGCGCCCGCCTCCAGCCCCTCGACGCGGGAGGCGACGTCGGTGCGCGCCGTCAGCATCAGGATCGGCACGGCGCTCTCCTCGCGCCGCAGCTCCGCGCAGAGGTCGAGCCCGGACGGGCCCGGAAGCCCCACGTCGAGGATCACGAGGTCGAACTCACCTTCACGAACGAGCTTCCGAGCCGTCTCGGCGCGGGACGCGGTCTTCACGTCGAGCCCGTCCTCCCCGAGCGCGCGCGCCACGAACTCGCGCGTCTCCGGGTCGTCCTCGACGACGAGGACCCGCGGAGCGTGGTCGGACATCCTCAGCGGCCTCCGCGCCCGGCCCCGTCGCCCTTTGGCGGCTTCACGAGGAGCCGCGTCTCGGCGCGCGCCCCGGAGACGGACACCTCCACGACGTACCTTCCCGGCGGAAGGTAGCGGTCTCGCGTCGCGCGGAGCGGGTCGGCGAGGAGCGCGGCGACCTCGGGCGGCGTCGCGCGTGGTCCGGCGTCCGCGTCGTCTTCGTCGTCCTCCGTCTCGGGCGCGGCCACCGGGTCCGGCGACTCCTTCGTGGCAGTCGTCTTCTCCTTCGCCTTCGCCGCCGCCTCCGCCGCCTCCTTCCGGAGGGCCTCCTCGTTCGCGTCGGCACGGGTCCGGTCGGCGGAAAGGTCGTAGGCGACGGCGTTGAAGCCGGCGACGGAGGGGGCCGTCCACTCCTTCCAGACGCGTCCCTTCCCGTCCTTCACCGTGATCGTCGCGGTCCCGGCCGCGGCGGGCGAGGCCCACCAGGAAACGGTCCGGGTCGTGGGGACGCGGCGCCAGGCGAAGAGCTCGTTCTCGCCGTAGCCCCGGCTCCGCTCCCACGTCGCGGGCTTCACCTTGAACGCGTGGAGAGGCTTCGCCCGGACCTCCGGCGTCAGCTCGCGGAGCGGCGCCGCCTCCGCGACGAAGGCGCTCCTCCCGTGCGTACCGAGGACGACGTCACCCTCCTTCGGGTGGACCGCGAGGTCGTGGACCGGCACGTGCGGGAGCCCGCCCGTCAGGGCGTACCACGTGGCGCCGCGGTCGAGGGAGACGTACGCGCCGAGGTCCGTCCCCGCGTAGAGGAGGTGCTTCGCTTTCGGGTCCTCGCGGACGGTGTTCACCGGCTCGGCCGGGAGGCCCGCGGCGATCGAGGTCCAGGTCGCCCCGAAGTCGGTCGACTTCCAGAGGTACGGCGCGAAGTCGTCGTTCCGGTACCCGCTCTGGGAGACCCAGACCGTCCCCTCGTCGTGGACGGAGGCGACGACGCGCGTCACCCAGCGCTCTTTCGCGAGGCCTTTCGAGAGGTCCTTCCAGGTCGCCCCGCCGTCGCGAGTCCCCCAGACCTTCCCCTCGTCGGTCCCGACGAAGAGGACGCCGAACGTCTTCGGCGACTCGGAGATCGTCGTGATCGTCCCGAACGGCACGTCGCCCGGCTCGCGCGTCGAGGTGAGGTCGGGGCTCACGGCGGCCCACGTCTCGCCCCGGTCGAAAGAGCGGAAGAGCTTCTGCGTCCCGAACCAGAGGATATTCGGCGAGTGCGGCGAGAGGAGGAACGGCGTCACCCAGTTGTAGCGGAGCGCCGGCTCGCCGAGCGCGTGGCGCGGGCGGAACCGGGTCCGCTCGCCGGTCTTCAGGTTCACGCGGACGGCGTTGCCGAACTGCGAGGCCGTGTAGACGAGGTCCGGGTCCTTCCGGTCGACCTCGATCCAGGAGCCGTCTCCTCCGATCACCGGCTTCCAGGCGTCGGGCGGGGTCTTCCCCGCGGCGTACGTCGAGGGCCCGCGCCAGACGCCGTTGTCCTGCATCCCGACGAGGACGTTGTACGGCTCGGCCGAGTCGACCGCGACCGTCGTCACCTGTCCGACCGGGAGGTTGGCGACCTTCGTCCAGCTCCGCCCGCCGTTCCAGGAGAGGTTCAAGCCGCCGTCGTTCCCGAGGACGACGTGCCGCGGGTCGCGCGGGTCGAACCAGAGCGCGTGGTGGTCGACGTGGACGCCGTGCCGGTCGAGGCCGTTCCAGCTCCTCCCGCCGTCGGAGGAGCCCGCCAGCGGGACGCCCGCCACGTAGATCTTCTCGGCGTCGTCCGGAGCCACCCAGATCTTCCCGAAGTAGTAGCCGTAGGTGTAGGCGACCTTCTCGAGGGAGGCGTCGTGCGTCCTCCTCCACGTCTCTCCCGCGTCGTCGGATCGCCAGACCTCCACGCCGACCGTCTCGACCTCCTCCATCTGCCGGTCCGCGTCGTCGACGTAGGCGACGACGTCGGCGAGCTTCACCTTTCCGGAGGCGACGTCCCGCTGGAGGACGCGCGCCTTCAGCTCCTTCGGGAAGCCGTTCGCCCGGAGGAACCGTTCGACGACGGCCGTCTCGACCTTCGCGAGCTGCTCGGCGGTCAGCGCCTTCAGCCGGCGCGGCGTCAGCTCGCCCGGCGGCGTCTCCTCGTCCCTCTCGCCGGGGCGCCGGGACTGGTTGTCGACGACGGCCCAGACCGCGCCGGGCCTTGCCGGGGTCACGGCGAGGCCGATCCGGCCGACGACGTCCCCCTGCGGGAGGCCGCCCTCGAGGCGGGTCCAGGTCGCCCCTCCGTCGCGCGAGCGGAAGATCCCGCTCCCCGGCCCCGACTCGAGGAAGCTCCACGGCTTGCGGTCGCGCTCCCAGAGCGCGGCGAAGAGGAGCTTCGGGTCCTTCGGGTCGCGGACGACGTCGATCGCACCGGTCCGCCCCGGCCCGCCGAGGACCTTCGTCCAGGTCGCCCCGCCGTCCGTCGTCCGGTAGAGGCCCCTCTCGCCGCCGTCGGTGTAGAGCGGTCCCATCGAGGCGACGAGGACGTCGTCGGGACTCGCCGGGTCGACGAGGATCTTCCCGACGTGGTGGGAGTCGTGAAGACCGGTGTTCTTCCAGGTCTTCCCGCCGTCCGTCGACTTGAAGACTCCCGTCCCGGCGTAGGTCGTCCGGCTGGAGTTGGCCTCGCCGGTCCCGGCCCAGAGGACGTCTCCCTGGGCGTCTCCGACGGCGATCGCTCCGAGGCCGATCGACGACTCGGCGTCGAAGAGCGGCGTCCAGGTGCCGCCCTTGTCGTCCGTTCGCCAGAGCCCGCCCGTCGCGAAGGCGACGGAGAGGGTGTCCGGACGGCTTCTCGGGGCGTCGAGGTCGACGATCCGGCCCCCTTGCAGCTCGGGTCCGACGTTCCGGAACGTCAGGCCCGCGAAGGGGCTCGCGCTCTCCATCGCGAGGCGCCTCTCGAAGCCCGCGAGACGCGGGGCGGCCGGCATCCCGTGGGCAGGCGGGTGGAAGCGCCTCGCCTCCTCGGTCTTCGTGGCGGGAGGGGCGGCGAGGAGCGGGGTGGCGAGAAGGAGGGGGGCGACGCGCGCGAAGCTCTTCATCTCGGGGCTCTCGGCGGAATCGTACAGGGGCGACGGCACCGCGGATGCCTTCGCTGTCGTATAACCGGGAGTGATGAAGCTCGTCACGTTCGTCCGCCCCGGCGCGGACCCGGCCGGCGCTCCGGGGATCGCGCTCCCCGGAGCCGGCGTCCTCGACCTCGGCCGCGCCTCCGAGACGTTTCGCGGCCTCTCGATGCTCGACCTGGTGCGGCGCCACGAGGAGCTCCTCCCCGAGGCGCGCCCGCTCGCCGCCGGAGAAGCCTCCCTTCCCGCCGGGACCCTCGTCCCCGAGGACGAGGTGCGGCTCCTCGCGCCGCTCCCTCGCCCCGTCTCCGTCCGCGACGGCTACGCCTTCCGCCAGCACGTCGAGACCGCCCGGCGCAACCGCGGCCTCCCGATGATCCCGGAGTTCGACGAGTTCCCCGTCTTCTACTTCACGAACGCCCTCGCGGTCATCGGGCCGGGCGAGCTGCGCGTCGGGCGACGTCGCCTCGAGAAGCTCGACTTCGAGCTGGAGTGCTTCGTCGTCCTCGGGAAGCGGGTCACGAACCCGACGCTGGAGGAGGCCGACGACGCGATCTTCGGCTACGGCGTCATGAACGACCTTTCGGCGCGCACCCTCCAGATGGAGGAGATGAAGCTGAACCTCGGACCGGCCAAGGGGAAGGACTTCGCCACGGCGATCGGGCCCTGGCTCGTCACGAAGGACGAGCTCGCCGACCGGCTCCGCCCCTCACCGAAGGGGAACGTCCTCGACGCGCGGATGACGGCGCACGTCAACGGCGTGCAGGTCTCGGAGGGGAACGTCGCGCAAATGGACTGGACGTTCGCCCAGATCGTGCAACGCGCCGCGGACGGCGTGACGCTCGAGCCGGGCGAGGTGATCGGGTCGGGCACGGTCGGCACCGGCTGCTTCCTCGAGCTGAACGGCTCGGGCATCACGAAGGACCAGTGGCTCCGCCCCGGCGACGTCGTCAGCCTCGCGATCGACGGCCTCGGGACGCTGACCCACACGATCGTCGAGGACCCCGAGAAGTGAAGGACGACCTCTTCGCCCTCTACGACTACAACCTCTGGGCGAACCGGCTCCTCGCACGCTCGCTGGCCCCGCTCTCGCACGAGGACTACGTGCGCGAGATGGGGGGCGGGTGGCCCTCCCTCCGCGCCACGCTCGTCCACCTCGCCGGCGCGACCCGCGCCTGGGCCGAGCGGTTCGACGGGCGCGACGCGACGTCCCTTCCGGCCGTCGAGGAGCTGCCGACGCTCGCCGACGCCCTCCGGACGCTCGACGAGGCCGACGCCCGCATCGCGGCATTCCTCGCGACGCTCGGACCGGAGCGCCTCGCCGCCCCGCTCGTCTGGAAGAACCTGAAGGGCGAGCCGAAGGCGGCCCCTCTCTGGGCCGTCCTCCGCCACGTCGTGAACCACGCCTCGTACCACCGCGGCCAGGCCGCCGCGATGCTCCGTCGGCTCGGCGGGAACCCGGCCCCGACCGACCTCGTCCGCTGGGCGATCGAACGCCACGAGGCGGGCGCTTTCGAGGCCTGACGGCCGTGATCGAGACCTCCTTCGAGCGCCTCGTGAGGCGCGCGATGATCCTTGGGATCGGGAACCTCGCGACCCCGGTCTACTTCCGCTGGCTGAACGCAGTCAAAGCCGAGGGCGCCGAGCTCCTGAAGGAGCTTCCCCGGAAGAACGTCGTCTTCCTCTCGAACCACCAGACCTACTTCACCGAGGCGATCGCCTTCTACGACCTCCTCTACATCGTCCACGGCCTCCCGTACGAGGACCCGCACCTGCGTTTCTCCGCGGCGACGGAGACGATGAAGAAGAACCTCCTCACGAAGGTCCTCACCTACGCGGGGGGCGTCACCTTCAAGCGCTCCTTCCGGGAAGGCGGCCGGGAGGTCAACCGACCCGTCGACCTCGAGGGCGTCTCGAAGGTCGAGGAAGCGATCGCCACCGGCTGGCTCCTCCACTTCCCGACCGGGACGACCCAGAAGAACGCGCCGATCCGCCCGGGCATGGCCCAGCTCCTCCACCGGACGAAGCCGGTCGCCGTGCCGATGCGGGTCGACGGCTTCCGCGAACTGCTGCTCCACAAGCAGTTCCCCGGGAGGACGGGCAAGAAGGCGACGATCCGCCTCTTCCCGCCAATGGACCTGACGGAGTTCTACGGGCAGCCGTTCGACAAGGAGCGCGGCCGCAAGGTCATCGAGGAGCTCGGGAAGATCATCCTCGACCCGGCGTAGGCCACGGCTCACCGGCCGCGGAGCGCTCCGCCGCACGCCGCGCCTGGAACGCGCGGAAGTTCTCGTCGGCCCAGGCCGCGGACTGCGCGTTCAGCGAGGCCAGGTCGCGGTGCCGGTAGACGCCGGGCGGGAACCGAAGCTTGGCCGTCTTCCGTCCGAAGTCCCAGAGCCCCTCGATGACGCGAGGGAGCCGGGGACCGGTCCGCTCGTAGCCGCGCGCCGCCTTCATCTCCTCGATGGACCGGAACTTCCGGACGGGCATCAGGGCTCCTCGAATCCGTACTTCGCCCGAAGGCCGTCGGCGTCGAGCCGGTCCTTGGGGCGGACGGTGTCCTTCTTCATCCGGAAGAGAGTCCGGGGCGAGACCAGCCGGACCTTCACGCCATCGAGCGTCGTCTCGTCCGGCTCGAGGTCCTCGAACCGAAATGCCTCTCCCAGGCGCGTGAGGATGTCGACGTGGAAGTCCCCTTCGGGCGAGTTCATCGCCTCTACCCCTTCGCCTCCGGCTTCGCCTTCAGCGACCGCGCGACGAGCCCGACGCCTCCGGCGAGGAGGCCGAGCATGATCAGCGTGTTGTAGAGGCTCGTCGGCCGGAACCAGATCTGCAGGTTCGCGACGATGCCGGCGACGATGATGAGCGCCCCGGCTCCCGTCAGCAGCCAGCCGACGACCGACTTCCCGTCGAAGAAGAGGAAGCCGATGCCGACGAGGAGCGGGACCAGCGTCAGGCCGAAGGTGTTGTGCCCGAACCAGTCCCAGAAACCGCTGTGGACCTGGACCTGCTGGAGGAGGAGGTAGCCCCCGACGACCATCATTGCGAGACCGCCGAGGAAGGTCCCGACGCCGCCCGGCGTCCCGCCCGCGCCTTTGATCTCCATCACCGAATCATACGAAACCGCCGCGAAGGCCCGAGGCCCCCTCCTCTTCGAAGCTAAGATCGCTGCACTGCGGCAGGAGGGTTCGAGATGAAGAGATGCTCCGTCGGCCTCATGGGTACCACGTTCTCCGTCCTCGTCCTCGCGGCGTCCCCCGCGGAGGCGCAGAACCTCGTCCAGAACGGCGGGTTCGACCGGACGATCTCGTCCTGGTCGAGCTCGACCTCCGAGATCTCGTGGAGCTCGGATGACTGGAACCGCCAGCCCGGCTCGGGATCGCTCTCGCTGCGTCACACCGGGACGACCGCGAACGGATACGCGAGCGTCGGGCAGTGCCTCCCGTCCCAGCCCGGCAAGGGCTACTCCTTCGTCCTGCGCGCCCGGATCGTCGAGGCGACCGGCGGCGCCCGAGGCGGAGTCGAGGCCGGCGTCCACTTCTTCTCCGGGACGGACTGCCGGGGCTGGCTCGCCGGAAGCGATAACCGCTGGGTCGAGCTCTCCTCCTCGTGGACGGGGGTCGCGTACCCGTTCCTGATCTTCCCGTCGGCCGTGTCCGTCGCTCCGGCCGGGACCCGCTCCGTCCTCGTCAACGTGAACGCCGTCAAGCTCACGGCCGCCGGCGCGCTCACGTTCCGCATCGACGACGCCTACTTCGCCGAAGCCAAGCCGACCGTCCTGACGATCCCGGCCTCGGCCTCGGCCCGAGGGGAAAACGACACCTTCTTCCAGACCGACCTCTGGCTCGGCGTCGCCTCGAGCCGCGCGGACGTCCCGGTCGCCGTTCTCGGAGAGCACCGCTGCTTCCCGGGACAGACGTGCACGGGGCGGATGCACTACTGGACCGACGTCCTCCCCCGCAGCTTCACCCGGACCGTCGACACGGTCGGGACCCTCTTCAAGGACCCGTCGACCTCCGGCGCCATCGAGCTGACGTACGACGCCTCGATCAGCACGATCGCCGCGATGTCGCGGACCTACTCGCCTTCGCTCCCCGCGCCGACGACGGGGACCGCGATTCCCGCGCTGCCCGCTTCCGAAGCGCGGACGCGCTCGCTCCTGATCGGCCTGAGCGCTTCGGGCGGGGACCGATCGAGCGGCTTCCGGACCAACGTCGGCGCCTACAACCCGGGCAATGCCTCGGCGGAGGTGACCGTGCGGCTGTACGACGCGGCCGGGCGGACGATCGGGTCCCCGATCGAGCGGACCGTCGGCCCGCGCGAGCCGATGCAGATCAACGAGGTCTTCGGCGAGGCCGGCGTCGGCCACCTTCTCACGAACGAGGCGCACGCGGTCGTCACCTCGACGCGGCCGGTCTTCGCCTTCGCGACGGTCATCGACAACAGGTCCGCCGACTCGATCTACGTTCCCGGGGCTCCCGACGCGCCCTGACGGGGCGAGCCGGGGTCGGCCCGTTCAGCCCATCGCCCGGAGGTGCTCGACGACCGCCTCGACGTCGTAGTCCGGAGTCGAGGCGCCCGCCGTCACGCCGACCTTCCGCGCCCCCTCGAAGTCCTCCGGGCGGAGGTCGGCGGCGGTCCCGACGAAGACGGTCCGCTTCGCCCCTTCCGCGATCTTCACGAGCTCCTTCGTGTTCTTCGAATGGCGGCCTCCGATCACGACGATCGCGTCGATCGACGGGTCGGCGCAGAGCGCCCGGAGGGCGTCCTGGTTCTCCTTCGTCGCGTAGCAGATCGTGTCCGCGACCCGGAGGTCGGGGACGCGCCGCCTCATCTCGGCGACGTGCTCCGCGAACCCCTCCGCGTTCAGCGTCGTCTGGAAGACGACCTTCACCTTCGGGTGCTCCTCCCACGGGAACGCGACGACCTCCTCGAGCGTGTAGAAGACGCCGTAGACGGACGGGTCGAGGTCCTTCGTGTAGCCGATCACCTCGCGGTGCCCCTGCTGCCCGAGCACGGCGATGAAGCAGCCGTCGTCGAGGGAGCGGCCGATCTCCCTGTGGATGTCCGTCACGAACTTGCACGTCGTGTCGATGGCCGACAGGCCCAGCGCAGCGGCCTCGTCGCGGACCGAGGGCGCGACGCCGTGGGCCGAGAAGACGATCCGGCCGGAGTGCGCGTGCGCTTCCTCGAGGCGGTGGACCGTCGGGAAGCCGAGGCTCGCCATCTCCTTCTCGACGCTCTCGTTGTGGACGACCTGCCCGAGGATCGCCCCCGACTGCCCCTTCCCGACCGCGATCCGGACGAGCTTGTCGGCGACGCGGACCCCGGCGCAGAAGCCGTACTTCTCGGCGAGGACGACCTCCATCGTCACTTCCCTCCGTTCGTCGGGCGGTCCGGAAGGTCGAGGAGGACGATCTCGGGAGGGACGACCTTCACGAACCGGTCCCGCTTGATCATCTCGAACCCCTTCCCGCCGCGCCCGACGACGTCGTACCGGCGCGTGACCGTGTACGGCGTCCCCTTCGAGTTCTCGAGGGTCAGGACCGCGCTCCGCTTCTCGTCCCTCCCGAAGAGCGCCGCGCCGACGACCCGGTCGTCGTCGGCGAGGCGGATGCCGTAGACCCCCTTCCCCGGCCCCGAGAGGACGGGGACCTCGTCCGAGTCGAAGAGAATCGCCCGGCCCTTCTCGGACGCGAGCGCCACGATCGCCCCCGGCTCGCAGACGCCGACGAGGAGGACCTCGTCGCCGTCGCCGGGCTTCGCGAAACGCCTCCCGGCGCGCGTCGTCGCCTCCCGGAGCGGTTCGGCCGAGAAGCGGAGGACCATCCCGTCCCGGGTCGCCGCGAGGAGGACGACGTCTTCGGGGGGGGTCACGCGCGGGTCGAGCGAAAGGGCCGCGACGACCTTCTCGCCGTCCGCGAACTTGAAGAGTTTCTGCACCGGCTCGCCATAGCCCGTCGAGGGAGGGACGTCGTTCATCTTCAGGACGTAGGCCGACCCGCGGCTCGAGAAGAGGACGACGAGCTCGCGCGTGCCGCCCTGGAGGACGGCGAGGACGTCGTCGCCCTCCCTCAGGCGCGTTCCCTTCGGGTCCTTCAGCTGGCCGAGCCGCTTGACCCACCCGTCGACCGTGACGACCGCGAAGGCGTCCTCGTCGGGGATGAAGGCCTCCGCGTCGTACTCCGGCTCCTCGACCGCGGCCGAGACGCGCGTCCTCCTTTTCTCGCCCGAGAGAACGCCGCGCAGCTCGACGAGCTCGCGCTGGACGACCCCCCAGAGCCTCGCGGGGGACCTCAGGATCGCCTCGATCCGTGCCGCCTCGGCCCGCTTCTCGGCAAGCTCCTTCCGGATCGCCTCGATCTCGAGCTTTGCGAGCTTGTAGAGCTTCGTCTCGAGGATCGCGTCGGCCTGATCCTCGTCGAGGCCGAAGCGCTTCATCAGCTTCGCCGCCGCGTCCGCCTTCCCGTCGCTCCGCCGGATGATCCGGATCGCCTCGTCGAGCTCGTCGAAGATCTTCTCGAACCCCTCGAGGAGGTGAATTCGCTTCTTCAGCTCCTCGAGCTCGTACTCGAAGCGCCTCTTCACCGTCGCGAAGCGGAAGTCGAGGAAGTGCCGGAGGATCGCCGCGAGCGGGAGCCGCGCCGGCTCGCAGAGCTCCGGGTTCTCCGTCGGGACGAGCGCAGTCAGGTTCACCGGGACCGTCGTCTGGAGCGGCGTGTGCTTGTAGAGGTAGCTCATGACGAGCCCGGCGTCGGCGTCGCGCTTGAGCTCGAGGACGATCCGCACGTCGTCCGTCGACTCGTCTCTCACGTCGACGAGCGCGGGGAGCTTGCGCGCGATGATCACCTCGGCGATCTTCTCGACGAGCGAGGCCTTGGCGACGCCGTACGGGACCGACGTGACGACGATCGCCTGCGCGCCCCGGCCCCGCTCCTCGACCTCGTACTCGGCCCGGAGCTTGAGCGTCCCCTGCCCCGACTCGTAGACCTCGCGCAGCTCCTTCTTCGTCGAGAGGAGCTGGCCTCCGGTCGGGAAGTCGGGGCCCTTGATGAACTTCAGCGGGTCGGCCTCGGGGTCGTCGATGGCGGCGATCGCCGCGTCGAGGACCTCGCACGGGTTATGGGGCGGGATCGACGTCGCCATCCCGACCGCGATGCCCGTTGCGCCGTTGACGAGGAGGTTTGGGAAACGGGCCGGGAGGACGACCGGCTCGAAATGGACGCCGTCGAAGTTCGGCTTCCAGTCGACGGTCCGCTTCCGGATCTCTGCGAGGAGCTCGATCGCGAGCGGGCGGAGGCGCGCCTCGGTGTACCGGTAGGCCGCGGCGGAGTCGCCGTCGAGCGAACCGAAGTTCCCGTGCCCCTCGACGAGCGGGGCCCGGAGCGAGAACGGCTGCGCCATCCTCACCATGGCGTCGTAGATCGCGACGTCGCCGTGCGGGTGGTACTTGCCGATGACGTCGCCCACGACCGACGCCGATTTCTTGAACTTGGCGTCGGGCGTCAGGTGGAGGTTCTGGTACATCGCGAAGAGGATTCGCCGCTGGA